>Ga0247757_10000241_pt1 | contig 45690 bp, 36 predicted proteins | sample UWRJL126311R4_FD_180929 | JGI IMG/M metagenome (GOLD analysis project Ga0247757, IMG submission 180929) | Plant litter microbial communities from Arlington Agricultural Research Station in Wisconsin, United States - UWRJ-L126-311R-4 | ecosystem: Environmental > Terrestrial > Plant litter >... | reverse complement strand
CCCCCTGCCCCCTTGCCTTGCCTTGTCTCGCCTTGCTTCACACCCCTCCCCCCCCACTACGCACAGCACAGCTCGAATCCAAGCCCGCTAAATGCTAGACTGGAACATAGCTCGGAGGGGAGGGGAGAGGAGGGGCTGGGCTGGGCTGGGCTGGGCTGCTATCTGTCTCGGTTCTGCGCGAGAGATGAGCAGGAGCATGAGCAAACCTACATCTACGCACATACGTACATACATACATACACATGCTGAGTGCACTCCGTGAAATGAAAACGAGGACTGCGTGATGCTCTTCCGATAGCATGGCATCATTGTACAAGGGGTGTGTGGAAAGGGAAGAAAGACAGCCGGCATGTTGGAGTTCCCTGCCCGCAGCGCCGCTAGACGAGGCCGGGTGGCCGTGTGCAGCTGGCTAGCTGGCTGGCTGGCAGGCCGGAGGGGAGATGGAGGACGATAGTTCGAATAGACGACGTGCGTGGCTTGGGGTGTGGGAGAGCTAGACAGCACAGCACAGCCTGCACAACAGCAGTGCACAACACAACACAACACAGCACAGCATAGCACGGCACGTAGCCAGCGCCTAGCCTGGGCCTGGCCCATTCCCCATCTCCATCCCCATCCCATCCTGCCCCACGCAGTAGCTCAGCTTCTCTTCCAGCTTCCCCGGATGGAGCGCGCAGGCGCCGAGGGAGGGGGATCGGAGACAGGACAGGGCAGGCTGCATGCATGTAAGATGGTGGCTGGGGGAGGGCATGGGGTCTGTTTGCTCGGACGAGACGGGACAGGACAGGACAAGACATTTAGGGATAATGAGGATCATGTGTAGGAGCGGGCTATCCAGCCCGTCTGATACAGCGCTGGACAGCTGACTTTGCTGACGTACTTCCCATTTGAGACGGTAGTAGAGAGCGGCAACAAGGCCTCGACATTGCGCCGGTTCATGGCCGACATGGCAACGGCATGGAGTAGGAAATGAAGGAAGGAAGAAAGGAAGGAAGGAAGACGGAAGGAAGGCCTGAATCTCGATGTCTTTTCTCTTTCCCCTCCCCCAATATCTAGAGCGGCATCATCTACACCCGAGAGGAGATGACGATCCCGACTATCCCCCCAAGCTTCCATCTGATCTGCTGGCGAGTACGGGAAGCCGCCGAGAGAGTAGAGAAAAAAAGGAGCCGCGCCACGCCGCTGCGAGACTTATTTTGGACTGTACTTGTCCTTCCATATCCTGCAGAAGCGAAGAGTTAGCACGTGCTCAGTACGTTTTGATCCCGCTCGTCGGAGCCAGCCTCGCGCGGCTCGTCGACGCACGTAAAGCAGGAAAAGAGAAGCCGAGTACAGTGGCATATCTGCGCCCTCCCTCGTCATGCCTCCCTCCAACAAGCGCCATTCACGCCTCCTCCTCGGCCTGTCAGTCCATCCCACCCCTCTCTCTCATCGCATCGCATCGCAGCGTACCGATACTCCAGATAGGATCAGACCAAATCACATCCACACCCACCCAAGCTGAGTCCCTCGCTCCAACACACGCGCGCAATAGTCTGTCTGAGCAAGCGAGCCCATAGGCAGCGCGCCACGTGTGCGTCGTGAGACACAGTGGCCGCAACGTACCCTGCAGCGACCCAGGAACGCGGAAAGGGAGGGCCGCGATAGGACGTGCGGGCTGCAACGACGGGTAATGTGATGGATTTGGGGTGCGTCGGGTGAGGCGGGGTCTTGGATGGTGTGCTGCGGCGAGGACCGTACCGATCGACTAAGCGAACAGCGACCAAGACTAAGAGACAGGCGAGTGACAAGGACGAGAGGCCGCTGACGAGCAGCGGAAGCGGGAAGCATCGTGGCCAATGGGACATGCTTGGCGCATGTGCGTTGAAACTCGCAGTGTTGGTGCCGACGGGCGGTGATTGGGCGCGGCGGGTAGCGTATTGGAGGGCCTTGTTTTTTGGCCTGCTGGTGATGGCGAGGCTTGGTGTTGTGTGGCATTTTGCAGTTGCCATGGCCCGTTTCATCATGACGATGCCTTTCGATGCCTTTTCGCGCCGTGCCTTGCCCTGGAGGAGGGGGTTCCGGGGACGAAGATCTTCGATGAGGCCCCATCTCGATGACGGCGCGTGCATGTTCGCAAGTGACGCGTGCGGAAACGCAATGAAAATGGACGAGCCAGACTTACCAGGAATTGCCTAATGTCTTACTGCCTTTGGACTCGGCGAGACGAAGGAACTGAGCCGCTTTGAACTGTGAGGCGTAGCCATTGTGGTCAGCCGCACCGTTCACTCTGAGAAACACGAGGGTCTGCTGCCCAACAAGTGAGGCTGGACGCCGACAACACCGATCGATATATCGAAAACCGTCCTTGGGAACTGCTTCCGCGTGACGAGGAGCTGTACGATCGGGAGCCTGAATCTCAAATCGTTGCCTCACCGCTCGCGGTTGCATGTTCCATCGATGATAGACGACAGACCGGTCAAGTTACAGCGCTACCACCCCCAGCAGAAAGCACAATACCGGGACCAGCTGGATGGACATGACATTGGAGACGTACCTTGTCTTTCTTAGTTCCAAACCCTTCAAGGTAGCACCATGCCACTTCATTCATGGCATCGGTGTCGCCCAGATTAGCAGCCGTTTCGTAGTACTGCTTCGCAGCCACAGCGTCCTTCTTAACACCCCAAGCATACCGGAAGCAGTTACCTAATTCAAAGATGGCGAGGACAAGCTCTCCCTTTGCCGCACCTCCTTTCTTGATGCCGGCATTCAATGCCAGTCTCTCGACTTCAGCGCTGTTCGATGCCGCCCGAGACAGGTACTGAACCGCCTTTTCCAGGTTGGGCGCACAGCCCCAGCCGTGTCTGTTGGTGCATGTCAGTAGCCGTTGGGTCCGGAAGAGGGCGTACTTTGGGTATGAATGTGCCATGGGGGTTTTCGTGTGCGGTTATGTGTGTAGCATAGCATACCTCAACGCAAGTCCAAACAGGACCTGGCTCAGCGCGTTGTTCGCACCATTGGGATCCGCCAGCTTCCCGAATATCTTCGTAGAAGCCTCGTAGTCTTCAAAAAAAAAAAGGTCCTATCAGCACTCTGTACTCCCAGCACTTGTTGCAATTACATACCGCCAGCCTCGTGCAACCGGATGGCCTCCTGAATATCATCCTGTACCCAACGTCAGCTTTCCCGTGGGTCCAGCCTTACGCGCCACAAACGAACTCACATCGTCAGGCGCATTGCTAACGCTCTTGCTCCGACTCCGACTCCTCTGGCCCTCGCTTTTGAGCGGGTTCTCTACCTCAATGCTGGGCGTGTTCGCTCCACTCTTCAGCACAGTATTAGCCTCCACCAGCACCGTCGCCCGCTTCTCCCACCGCGCCTCGTCCTCCTCGTTCCTCGCGACGCCATCGCCCCCTACGTCTGGCAGGTTCTGCGGCACATTGACCGACGACGCGCTCCTGTTTCTGCCAAAATGCAGCTTGTGCTCCGTCTTGGCCTCGCTGGATGCCGACGACGCCGCCCCTGCATTGCTGTGCCTGCGGAACCTGCCCTTGAGGCCGCGGGGCTCGGGGGAGAGCAAAGGCGCCGGCTCGCGCGTGGGGTCGCCGGGGAAGCTGGGCGGCTCGATGGACTCGCGCGTCGACGTCGTGGTGCGGAAGAACTGGAACTCGGGCACGTCTGGCGACAGCGTGGGCGGCTTCTCTACGGCGCTCTCGTCCTTGACCTTCTCTTTCTTCTTCAGGAGGTCTTTGAGTGTCATAGCGGGCGGCAGCTAAGGGTACGCGAACGCGCTTCAGGGCAAGCTAAGGTATTGGCTGCGTGTGCAGTGTCAAGCTGGGCTGGCACTGGGATGCTGCGTGCGCGACAGGCGAGGTATTATTGGATTCTGAGCGTCGTCCGGTACCTTCGCAAGCCTGCGGTAAATGTAGCGACGTGCATTGAGAGTGAGCGGTTCAGTTATTTAGTAGCCAGCGTCCATGTAGGCATCGAAGCCAAGCACAGCCGCAGCCCCTCAGCCTCCATCAGCATAAGAAATTACCTTGGCTGGCTGCCGCTGCGGACTTCTGCAACTACCCACATGAGACATTGCGCCCTGCAAGACACGCGCTCGGCTTCTCAAGCATATATGCACTGGACACCATGGGCAATCACATTTCCAAATATTATCTTGAATTGGCTTTGCACCTGTTTTCTTGGTGCGGCACGTCAGACAAAGGGTCCAGGCCGCCCGCATGACACTGAAATGTATCGAAACATGAAAATTTGCCTGCGGTTCCTGGATTAGGACACCCAAGTATCCAACAGACAAAGCAGAAAAGGAGAGAGGAAAAGAGTCTTGGTGTCATATGTCCAAGAGGGTATCACTGTGGAATGAAACATCGTCGCAACTCCAACGTGACGATCCGTCACAAAACTCTCCGCGGTTGGCAACAGAACGATTCCTGACGAGTACCTACCTTGGACATGCGAAGTGTCCTTACGAGGTGCATCTCCACATCAATTCGTGCAAGGAAATAGAGTCACCTATGCGGCCGGTGCAAAAGCCGGGGACTGAGTTTCATCATCCAAGGGGATGTAATCCTGTTGCTGCGTGATGGCGTGAATCTCACTCGAGGATGCTCCGATATCGTCAGAGTCATCGTTGTCAGGGCTTGCTGGCGTATCTGCGTCGGAAGAATCGAGCGCAGCAGCCCTCATGCGGGAAGCACGGCGGACATGCCTAACCGGACAGCTGTCTCCTCGGGGGCAAGACCCCTCGTTAGCAAAATTCGGGCACTCGTGAGCATGTATGTTGGGGCAGTTCATTCCTTCGCTGCAATAACCCACCGTGCCGAATGAAACGCACACTGGTGCAGACTTGTCAATAGTTGCATGCATGAAAATGCAGGAAGCCTTGGTGCATTCTCCATCCAGGAAGTAGACGCAGTGGGGGGTATTATACTCGTTCGGGATGTGTGAAAGGAGGCAGCCGTCGCCCTTAGCGCACTGGCTCCTGTACAGGAAGCGTTTGCAAAGTGCCAACTTCTCGATGTCGTGAACATCAGGACACCTGAAACGAGAGCATTTGCCTAGACTATGGTTAGAAACTGCAGAATGAGTAAGGGGAAGGAGGCGGATCCACAATCCTCATCTAGATACCTGTTGCGATGAAGACCAAGCATGTTGCTGGGGGTTCGGCTTGCCGGCCGTCGCTCTGCTGCTCGCAGGCCATCAGTATACCGTTTCCAAAGGCTCTCCGAGCAATTTGGGGCTGACTCACTGTCACCATTCCAATGCGATTTGACAAGCGCTCGTCGTAAGTGGGGCGCGATTGTTGGGTGGGATACGGCTGGTAGAAACGCTGCCGCTCTCCTCGGTTGCGCGGAGCACCCCGCTGCGGGACGGAAGGTCTGTTAGGCGATGATGAGATCGAAATGTCGCCGGCATTCACCTGAACTCCTACTTCTCTAGTAGGGGAAGTCGGCGCACTATTGGAAATCGCAGTGGATCCTCCCCCGCGCAAGTTTGTCAGGCAATAGGAGGGTTGGAAGGACCGGAGTCCAAGGTCGCGCTCGTCCGCAATCTGGTGACCCATGATGTAACCTATGAACTGTGTAAGTCCGACTTCTCAATTGCATTGTTACAACTTTGGCGCACTGTTCAGTTCTGATCGGGCAACGAATTGTTCAGCCGGTGAGATTAGGCGCGCGATCTGCTCCTCCGTGTATGGAGGCGGTCCCTGTGGGCGCGACATTGTGGAAGTTGTAGAAGGACAATGTGCGAGTGGGTGTCAAGGTTAAGAGACGGCGGGGACTGACAAACAAAGAGACCAAGCACGGGCCCCGGCGTTAGTGCGCTGCCGCACACAAGGTGCTCAACTCTACAATCACGTGCTGTCATGAAGACCAGGACTACGTCCGTCAGGATGTGGATCGCGACCGGGACCAAGAATATAGTACAAACCTGCGATGCCACGGTGCTTGGTCGGTTCTTGAATCGATCACGAGCCCAGATCCTGGTTTCAACGGGCGGACATCAACGAGGAATCTACCGGAACCCGTCTCCACTCAACGATGCCATTGCTTTTGAGCACCACCTTGTTGGCAGCCGGTTCAAACTCAGCACTGACTGATAACCAAATTATTGCTTTGTCCTCCAATAATTGCTGAAGACTGACATACATTATATGCCTGGGAAAGGTGGCTACTATCACTGCTCAATTCGCAGTGTCTATGATGCGTGAGCAGGTATATTCTGGTTCTAGGGACCCCAGAAAAAGGGGTCTCGTGGAAACGAAAGGATGGGTCTGTGAGGGCATTCAACAGGGTCCTTACCTGAGAGAAAGGCGTAAAGTAGATAGCTATGGGAAGGGTCCAAAACGAGACAAAAAGTAGAATAAACAGCTTTGAAGGCTCTCACGAGGGGTCTTTGGATAACATAAAAAGTAGAAAAAAAATAAAAAAAAAAAAAAAAAAAAACCAGCTACGACTCTTTGAAGGTGGTCTTGTACTCAGCTCTTTTGCTCCTACAAGAGCGCCATTACCCCTTCGTCTCGCAGGAAAGAAAAGCTCAGGACATTCTCAAGTAAAAACACCGGGAGTGTATTAAACTGTGTGGAAGATTTGAAACAAGGCAATAAAATCCCTTGTCGTTAGTACATAATAGCTTGTCCCCAACTTTTTCGTTCCACTTAGAGACAATGCCTTACATTTTATATATTTATATCGATGTGCTGCTTGTTTGCGAACCCTTTTAAATAATTAGTTGTTAGTATGTATAGGATCACGAGGAGAGACTTAATCACATTTTTCAGGCTGAGTCTCTGGGATGGAACCTGGACTCGAGTCCATCTTGCAAAAGTGAATTGTTGATATTAAGACGAGCCTGCGCCACTCCTATCCAGTGCTATCGTGCACTTGCATCCATAACTGGCCCAATATATCCAGCCCATCTTCTGTAGTGAAGATACGTTTCGGTATCTCGAACTCAACTTCAGGATCCTTCTTTAGATCCCGGTTCAGTTCTGTGTCTAGCAGCTAAAACTTCTCGTCAGCATCTATTTCTTTTGAATTTTTTCTAAAAAAAAAACTTACGGCGTTATAAGAGAGGTCGAGGAAATCTTCCAGGTTGTATGACCGTTTCGTGAATTGTTCAGATATGATTCGTGCTAATGTTGCAACATTTGGGTGATAGTGGGATTGCAGTGCCTCGAGTTCCCACACACTACTCTCAATAGCATTCGTTAAAAGAGGGTCCTGTTCGTCCATATCAAATGGGTCTTCCATGCCTTCCTCTTCCAACTCTTTTTTCCATTCTGGATCCCTTACTTCACGGTGCATCATGAATGTGCAGGCGGGATGACGCATGAACATATTGTATACCCAGGGCACCACTACCACAATGCCAGCCGGCGGAGCATGCAAGGCCAGCCTTGACAATCGCTTTATGAAGCTGGCGACGAGCGTTGCTGGCAAATGTGTCGATGCCATGAATGTGTCCAAAAGTCTAAAGAAGCGCGACCGGTGTTTTGAGTGCAGCAATCCTTCGTCGAGCAGGGAGTATAGCTTCTGGTAGAAGGAGGGGTAGTCCAGATTCTTCTCCGAAATGAGATAGTAAAGTCCAGACAGCGCCAGGAGAGATGTAGCCCCTCCTACGTCGAAGGAGTCCGTAAGAAAGTCCATCAGCATTTCAGGTTGCTGAAACCACGGCGCGATCTGGTGAGAGAAAACACTTAGGATGGATTTCCGTTGATCTTTTGATAGGCCTGAGCGGAGAGTTGCTAGCCAGGCTTCCTGTGCTTGGGACTTGTAGGCGGCCATAGAAGGTACCGGGACCTTTCCTTGCACTTCCGCGTAAAAGTTAGTGATATCTTTTTTCCCTGATGGAACACGCTCTAGGTTAAGTAGGAGAGACATGCTGTTTGACGCCGCACGCTGTAAATTTTCATTTTTAAGACCAGACTGTAACAGAGACCTTTTAAACTTAGTAGTATTCTATTATGTATTCCACTCGTATACTTACTTGATTGTACGAAATGTGTAGTATCGGATGTCATCAAAAGTCCCAAAGTATTTGGCTGCGAACTCATCCCGCGCCACATTATCTTCTTGTTGAAGTAAAAGTGCTTCTACTATTTGAGGGAGCATACTGCTCTTAAGACTAAAATCCTTTTGCGCCTTCGATTCCTCTTTCAGTAACCGTAGGAGCAGTGTCAGCGCGACTGACTGCTTGGGCGCATGCTCGCTGCGCAGGAAATGGTCCAAGAGCACCTGCGTGTATTCCCGATAGCGTTCCCTCAACCACGATACAATCATTTTTTCTGCCTCAGCCATCCCCTTGTTCTTAACCATGTCCCCAGTTGAGAGAAGCCGTGTGAAGACCCTACATAGTGCTACTACGGCGAGAATCGAGGTCTCGGATTCGTTTTCTTCGCTTTTAGAGAACTGAATTAGGACCGCAATATTGTTGTAGTTCTTGCGCGACTCAAGAATCTCCGATTCAAAGCGCAAAATATTAGCCTGGGGGTCTTCCACATCTTTGGTGGAGGCGGTTTGATGTGATCTGGACTTTGTTGTGCGGCGCTCCGGTTTTCCAGCCTCCCGTTTTCTCTTCACGCCAGCCACGGCGGCAGATCTAGTCCCAGACATCGTGGCGAAAGAGCGTTGTGCGTTTGTGAGGGCGGAATATTGAGGTCAGTTACCATCATTTGGTGGCCCTGGAACTTTTTTCGACAACCCGTCGGCACATCTCCGGCTAGTGCTGCTTGGCGCGCGTTGAATCTGCACCGGGAAAGCTCGCAACTCCCTCACGGCACCTCAAACCTCCCCACTCTCATCCGCAGCAATGGCTTCCCGTCTCGCAAGGAGCGCGGCCAGTACGTACCAGCTTCGTGATGGCTTTTCGATGCCATTGACCCGCTTGCTCACTCACAACAGGCGCCGCCCGTCTCCGTCCATCACTCCCTCTCCGCACCCTTCCAGCCATCAGCGTACAGGCCCGCTACAACTCCAATTTGCCGCAAGAGGACCCCAAGAAGAAGGCCCAGTCTCTTCTTGATGCGATACCGGTGCCCGGCAACAGCCCCATCACCAAGGCCGCCGTACTCTCCGCCGCTACCGGAATCAGCGCAGCCGCGATCAGCAACGAGCTCTACGTTGTCAATGAGGAGTCCATCGTCGCACTCAGCTTGCTGACCATCTTCTGGGCCGTCGGAAAATACGCCGGTCCAGCTTGGTCCAGCTATGCGCAGTCCCAGATCGATAAGATCTCCGGCATCCTGAACGCTGCCCGCGAGGATCACACCGCCGCCGTGAAGCAGCGCATTGAGAGCGTCCAGGACCTTAGCGGCGTCATTGACATCACCAAAGCTCTCTTTGAGGTTTCAAAGGTACGGCAGATGGAGGAATCAAACTTCCGTTGGACCGGCTGATGGAGACTAACTTGGGATAGGAAACCGCCAAGCTTGAGGCTCAGGCTTATGAGCTTGAGCAGAAGACTGCTATCGCTGCTGAGGCTAAGGCTGTTCTTGACTCGTGGGTCCGCTACGAGGGTCAGGTCAAGCAGAGGCAGCAGCGCGAGCTTGCTGAGAGCGTCATCAGCAAGATTGAGAAGGAGCTTGAGAACCCTAAGGTCCTCAAGCAGATTCTTGACCAGAGTGTTGCTGACGTGGAGAGTATGTGGCTATTTGATGCATTTTTGGCACCGCTGACATTTTCTAGGGATCGTCTCGCAAAAGGCATGAGCTACCTAGGAACTTTTCTTTCCAAGTCAGTCATAGTTTCTCAATGTTACATAAACCTGTGCAATAGTCAATCGGGTGGAATAGATTACCCTAAGTCATTCTAGTTGGTCAAGTCATCATTGAATGTTGCTATGAATTTTGCAGTGATGTACGACCGCCCTGCACCTTCGGGCCGAAGTTTTTCGGGCCAGAGTTGAGATACTGCCCATGCGCTCGTATTGGCATGGGACATTACTCATCCCCTATAATTCTTGACAGCTGGTCTCCTGCAACATAAAGATAAAACATCTGCGCGTTACATACATATTGGCGATCACGTTTGTCGTTAGACGACTAGCCATATTAAATAGCAAAAAGGAAAATTTGATGGAAGCAAAAACCCAGCTGTTGCTTCTCCCCTACTGTTCACTGTTTGCACTTACAAGGCCGAATTTACGGGAACCACTATACTTTCCTGAACAAGACTTACGGACCATTGGTTCGATAGTAGAAAGTCCATGAGTAAAACACACATTGGCAGCTCAGAGGTTCAAGATGTGAAGCGGCGTGTAACACCGCGCAGCGCCGAGGTGAAGTGGAAGTTCCCGAGCAGCTCAAGCCTGGGTCCGTCACCATCATCCTCAAGTATGGGAAATCTAAGCCTATCCTTTGTTTCAGGGCAACGACTGTCTAATGAGCGTCTATTCAGAAGACCATGTCGGCTAGTTTGTATGCTTTTAACACATCCAATAAGCTCTGGGCACATGGCATCTTACTACCTAGCATAACATACCCAGCTTACAAGAGGCTAAGACTATGATCTACACATCGACATTGAAGGCAGACTTCTATCTTAAACAAGAAGGCTGCCAACGGATGACTCGTCCGGTGACCGCCCGTTGCGATACCGCCACAGTCTCGAAAACTCCTTCACCGTCGGCTTCTGGACCCCTGAGCCCTGCAACAAGCCGCCTGACCAACTTCCTTCGAGCGACGCTATCCCCTCGTGTCCATCCTCGAAAACTGCACCATTCACGCGGTTGCTATTAGGTAATGTGTCCCGATATCTATTCTGAACTTCTTCGAGATCATCCAATGTGAACGTAACATCCATGTCCATGAACTCATTGTGCTCTATCACGCGCATATCTTTGTCGAGTGGAAACATAGAGTTCAAGTAGTGCTGGTTGAGCAGGTGGCCCGTTCCTGGCCGCACAAATATGCGACCCATGTATCGATTCTCTATCTGCGCAAAGTGCAGAGCGCCCCAGCGTGCAACGAATTCACCATCGTTCGTGTAATGCTCGATGTGGCGGACTGCTTTTGGGATTCGATGCGAGGATGATGCAGCTTCCTGGTTACGATGCTTAATCGGGTTGTTGAAGTGGTTTGCAGCGGAACCGAAGGTGTAGATCTCGAGTTTGTTGATGGTGTCGTGGGGCACTGTTCACGCAGTCATGTAAGCACTGCATCCGAGAGCCAGCTATGTGTAGAGGTGAACTGACGTTCTGTAAGCAGCCAGTCTAATATCAGACTACCTTCTATGCCACCTTGACTATGCAGAATTAAAATAACCTTATTGTACTCTTCTTTCATGAGACAGGCCTTGATAGTCTTATACGAGGTCCGTATGTCGGAAGTTGCGTAACAGAAGTCGCGTTCGATAATGCATTGGATTAAGTCGAAGATGATGCCGCACGTCTTGTTGTGCACTCCGATTATGGGTCGACGGAACGTAAGAGACAGTCGGTCGAGGTTGCTTTTTAGCCAATGATGCCTATCATGCAGTGTCAGCTTGTCAGGTGGGCATGATTTCTTGAGTGGCGCACCCGATGGAAACACCATTTAGATAGATCCAGCACTCATCTGCGTGGCTTCCTGAGTCTTCGCCCAGTTCCACAGAGCTGTAATGAACTTCCTGTGTCCCGTTCAAGATTAAGCCCACAATCCAGTTGACCGCCAATACCGCCGCAAAATATACAGCAACTGTCCATACGGGCAGCACTACCAAGAATGGTAGAGTGAGGAGAAACACACTTTGAAATATAATAAGGAAGCCATGGAGTAAAAGACAGAAAATGTTTTGAAGGGAAGGGTAAAGCTCGTCAAGAGCTCCATTTTTCCATTGCGTTAGAGGGCGAAGGACACCTGGGATTGTGTATGTGAGTTGCAGGAAGAGGCGGATATCAGCTAAGCAGAGGAGAAGAGGGGACTATTTTGTCTAGTTTTGTATCACTCTCATTGCATGCCAGCGAATAAGTACTTACACCTGTGTAGGGAACGGGTGCTGCGGAAGTACTATGCGGACGAGGCGACTGTGACGGAATGATTTTGATAACCATAACTGAAAATATGAATAGCTAAGGAAATAGAAATTATAGGTGAGAACGGTCTGTAGGAGAGCTTATGGTAACGGCGGGCATGGTAGGCACATCGACGCCTTATACGCCGCGAAGAGTGAGATGCGCATGTGAGGGGCGAGGTTCAGTGCTGAGGGCAGGCTGTCCTCAGCTCTTGGAAGGCAGGCTCAGGGCATGTGAGCAGCCATGGCAGGGGCTAAGACAGGGTACTTCCTATGTATCTTGACATCTGCGAACGTCCCCCGGCGTGTGGCCTAGAGGCTTCGACAGCATGCGCCACCACAGAGGATGTAATGCGCTTTCTTGAGCCACAAGCCATATTGACGATGTGTTATACTACGCTAGGAACTATGAATGGTGGATGTCCAAAATTCTGACAGGTGATACCACGAGAAATGCTCTCGAACATGGTCTTGTGCTTTCAAATATATTTGTGATGGTGTCTGATCTAGCAGGCTTTCAAATGTGAAGTTTCATCGCCGCCAGTGACTGAGTACGTATGGTAGGTATGACCATTTTCTTGTCGGGGATATGTGGTGAGACGCTAAGCTGGGATTCACGTTTGCCCTTTTGCGGCTGAGTTCAGGTGTGGTTACACGAGGGTTTGCCTTCTGCTCTCTCGTATACAAGGTTTTGGGGCCTACACGCGCAAATTCTATTGTTCCAAGATAAGTCCAATACGATGATAGATAGGCACTTGTATAAGTTTTCGAAATGCAAAGATGAGTGCGTGATATGATACAGAGCATGAGGATGCGGATGTGTCGCGTGGTTGATGTCTTATCTGCGGGGATGCGGGTGGTCAGGGGTCAAGTGCTGTGACGTCAGATGATAGATGATTGAACATTAACCGCTGTAGACATCCACCATCTTCTACCAAATCATGGCACTATTCTCTAGCGATGATATTTTGTATTTTGCAAAGATAAAAGAAGTAAGGGATATAAACGGGCTTAAGGACTCATGTAAGAGACTCCATGGACACGTAGGAAACATAAACAAAATCTTGTAAAAGCCCTTTAATAGTAGTTTCTAGTATCTTATTTCTGACATTTCTTGAATAAGGGGTTGTTCGATTGGATTTTTTTTGCCTGGGGAAATCTTGTGTGTATGAAATCAAAATAATAATAAGGGGTTAAAAAAGGATGCCATGGTGGCGATGTCTCATTTTCTGCTCTGTTTCCGCGAAACTATGCCAACCAGCCTTACATTGCATAGTATGCAATCATTAAAGCCGGCCTGAGCGAAATGGGATATTGTTTCTGCTTGCGAACGTCAAAAGATATGATCTGACAAGTGATTTTTAATTATTCTTACTCTTAAAGGAGTTGCATTATGCGCAATTTCGATAAAAAATTGAAGTTTGTAGTCGTGCACAGCAGTTTGATCAAGCTTAACCTTGGCGGTATAAAGCTACGTCGATTTTAAAAGTAGATGTTTACTCCTGGTCGTGAATATGGGAGTGCACATGGACCAGCAGCGACACCAACGACCCAGTAATACTTGGTCCATCAACCTTCCATATCGGACCCGTAACATTAGGCTTGTTGTTCTTGACACCGGCGCTTCGCGAAACTATTGATGGGGCACGGGCGCGGCTAAATTACGACAGCTAAAAATATCTGACCTGAAATGCGACATAGTTGACCAGGATATAATGAATTCGTTTGAGCAGAAGTAGTCCAGCATTACGTTTTCAGATTTCTTCACTCGTTATAGCTATTTCGATCTGATCTTCTTCGCGATGCCTTCAAACAAAGATCGTCTATATGTTACTTTATATGCTCGGGGCGGAGCTCCTACCATGCCGGGAAAAGAAGACACGTGAGTATTGTCGCCGGAAAAGCTATTCGCTAGAATGGGGCTATTGGATCAACTCTAATGTTACAAGATACCATTGGGCGCTGCTAGTTGGACCAAAAGAGGAAGCTGAAGGTGGAAAAGGGATGCGATATCACGCCAAAGAGCGTGTAACGGACTCCGGAGTATCGTGGATTTTTGAAGAAAAGGAAGTAGGATTATTAGCAACTTCAATGCTGCTCGTTCGAGTTATGATTGCTAAAGTGGAGGATAAAAATCGACTCGTGTCAATTCTTCGGAGTACGCCGGTTCGACAAGGTGCAGCAGGCTGGAATTGTGTTGGGTGGGTACAAGAGGCATTGCAAAGCCTAGCAGCCGATAAAAAAGCTCTAGGCACAGGTGTGGTTGATTGGATAAAAGTTAGGGATGGTGCCATGAATTTCTGCCAACGAAAAAAGGACGAGCACCGATTTGATGGGAAAGGAAATTATGAAATGAGTAAAGCAGCGACATACGACTTGGTTGAGGGGAAAGAGACAATTCCATAATTCGTGTTCCCCTCAGAACATATCCTAATGCCTGGACATCATTTAGACATCGGCAAACCATTTGAGCCGGATTTTCTCCATTTCAAGTGCTTCCGGTATTGGATCCAGAAATTTCCCAACTTCTGCTCGCCAAAATTCGTTCTGGGGATTTACGTTCCAGGCACTGGTATAGTCCCAATATGCAGGATACCATCCGGCGGTTTCCCAGTCTATAATGCCAGTAATCTTATCAGCGGATGCGAGAATATTCAGGCTGCTTAGGTCTCCATGTGTGAATACTGGACCGGGCCAGAGTTTTTGTTGTTGAGCAATCAAGTCGGTGACCTCGGGCATGTGTCTGGGATTAGGTTCTAGATTTCCTCGCAGATGTTTATGAAAATCCTGGATTGTTCTGAAAGGTCCGAAATAGTTTGATTGTCCGTATAAACGAACGTCATATAGTGGACCTCCATCAACATTGGCAATGCCCATGCCATTTGGAGGCGAAATACTGCGCATTTCTTTGACCATCATTCTCAGCTGGTCTAGAAGTATATTCTTGCTTTCTGCTGTGCGTTTAACCCAGCCAGATCCAATCATTTCTCCACGCAGCCTTTCCATCACAATATATGTTCGATTTTTATGGATGAAAGCGCAGTATACGCGGGGCACCGGAATGGAGGTATGCGTTGCGACAAACTGCATGGTGGATGCTTCGCTGAGATTAACCCTCGTGCCATATTTAATACAGATCTTATCTGAAATGAATAATACGGTCCCGCGACGTTTTCGAAAACGATTCAGTAGCTTGATCGCAAGGAGTACAAGGAGACGTCTTGATGCGGAGTCGTTGATTGGTTGCGGTTGCGTCGCCGGGGAAGCCATTCCTTGCTCCGAGGCTCCCATTACCGGCATGCTACATAGCGAAGATACCGATAGTCTCAAATCAGAGAGATGCAATAGGGGATTCTCACTGTACAGTATCGCAAAGGGATGTCTGGACTGGAAATACTTTTAACCGCTAATACCTATACCGCATACGGAGTAGGCTGAACTCCTCCGAAGCGCGTCAATTGCAGCCCCATGTCACTTCCATCGCCAAAACAAGGATAACCTGTAAGTGTCTCTCACGATGCTTATTGACGATGCTTATTGGCAGTCTATTTGGAAGGCTAAGTGCCTCTATCCAGAGAATTTTCCGTTTCTCGCTATGACACCATTCATCCTAACTGGGTTAATGATACGTGTTCTTGATTGCACCTATCCAATTTATGAAGAGTTTTGCTATCAAGAAGTTAACAAGGAAAACTAGTAGTAGGACTAAATCCATTGAACCCCACTATGTAAACACATGAGTAAATGAATCGCGAACAGCAGCTCCGAGACCTACGATGGGTCCAGGAGGCTGGTCGCTCCAAGAACTTATTGCCCCAGGAGCAGTAGTTTTTTTTTTCACGTTAGCCTGGGAGAATATATGAACGAAAATCTTGCTGTTCGGTGTGTTATCGCATGCGGGTACTCCTACTGAGATCCTACAGCATAAAAGATCATTCCGTACCACAAGTAGTGGCAAAACAATGTCCTGGGCATCTAGGAGATGCACTACAAGGCAAGAAGATATAGCATATTGTCTTCTTGAGTTGTTTGAAATTAGTTCTAGTTGAACCTTTGTGCTGCCGAGTCTCTTTAATGATTGATGGGAATGATGTTTAGCGATGTACACGACGATGCTATGTGCGAACGGTTCGTATCTCTAACTCTGCAGCCCTCCTCTAATTGTCGCTGGACCGCTCCGCATGGCAATCCATGCAGACAAGTCCGCGATATATATGACTAACGCGGACTTGAACAGCTATGGCTCTCTATCTGCTTGACTCCCATCATGACCTTGCCTCTTCTCTACCACATCTGCCATTTCCGCCAACGGGTCAAACGTCCAAGTGTAGACCTCGGTATCTCTGGTACCTATAACAGACCTATACATTGCAATCAGCGAACCCTTCGGCACCATTTCTTTAGCCGGGTGGTGACCGTGGTACTGATTCTGCGCGATCTGCAGTACCTGGTCCTTGTCAATTATAAATCAATTTTTCGCCCCCCCCTCAGCGTGTACTCGAAGTTTCTGGGGCCTGGTTTACACGAGCCGATACCCAAAGGCCCGGCGTTGGAGGCCGTAAATGACTTATTATCGACATTTGAAAGGACCATGGGTTCGTAGTGCTTCTACAGTCTACTTGGGTGCATTTATCGACCCCACACTCTTTACGTTGTGGGACCCAGACGATACAGTTGGAGCACGCCCTGTTATCGTACGCAATGATGTTACGATAAGGCCTAACAAGCCCTCCTACAAAACCTCCTACAAAAAGATGGGCCTATCGAGGATCGGAAAACAAGTTCGTTTCGATGAAGCATTGCGGAGCGCTGCAAAATTGCTTTCTTCCTTGCATCCCCCGCCCCCACCACCATCACTACTCGATCAACAACTCTCGTTCCTGCCAATCCACCTCGGCTTTCGTTGGCTTTACCCATGTGTACACTCCATATCGATAGTAAACTGGTCTTACATTTTGTCTTGTCTCTGCAGGATGAGAATTTCCCAAAATAAGTCCAATGCGCAACGATGCGTCAGCTAGAGAGATTCTACCCAGCTGAAGTACCATCAGATTAGGGATACGATACCGCATTAACAACATAGGAATCAAGCTTGCATTGTTCAGACATGACTTCCGGGTATCGAAACCAGCTTCATTGAGTGCCGTGTGTACGTATTGGTCAAGGTAAATGTCGCCGTATTTGACCGCTGGGTAATTTACTGAAAGGTGTCTAAGGTAATCGGAGAGGTCCTTGAGCCTGCAGCATTTGCCTTGAGCTTTAAGGGTGCCTGCTTCCGTAAGTGCCATTTGACACTGCGGTTCTGGATTTCGATACGCTCGGAGCTCGTCTGGAACGGTAGATTCCATTGTGATACACCAGGACCTCTTAGGAAGCTCCTTCATCGTGTGAGTGAACAATTGCCCCACAATTGGACAACTTTTGCTAATGGCGGCGCCGAATTCTAGTTCCAACTCGGTGAGACTGGGGTGGAGCTCTGGCGGAAGTTCAGGTCGAGCCGACTTGCCCACCCTGAGGTTGTAGATTTGCATTATCGCGTAAATACGATCTTCGTGGTGCAGTGTTGTTCGGAATCTTGCAGTCCCGTACTGCACGTTGGGATTGTCGCTGAACAAATAATAGAATCCGGCAGACAACAGCGATTTCTTTATATCCGTAACTTCGATATCGAGCTTGGATCTTAGCGAGGAGCCATCGTCATCGTAATGCAATGATTTAACTTGGCGCTGCTCGATCGTTTCCATGATCTGCCATATGTTCTGGCATACGTTGACCAATGTAATCATGTTTGCTGTCCACTTCTCTTCCCAAACCACGGTCTCGACTTCGCTTGATAGAATTTTTGCGTCCTTCCGCAGCACAAGTTCTTGTAACGTCCAAAGAGAGCTAAACCATGGGTCTTGGAGGAGCTTGTTGAGTGCTTTCCGAAGACTTATCATAGTGTTGTATAACGGCGTGTCGAAATCTCCAGGAAACCTCTCTATGTCTTCTTCAAGTTGTGGCCCCTGATTGCAGATGTCTTTGAACACATTCGTAACCGTTGCAGTATCGAGAGACCAAAGCCAAACGAAGACGGCATCTGCCTTATCGAATATGGCAGCCTGGTGCCCAACCTCCTCAGCATTCTCGCGACTGTTAGCAGCCTGGTTGATACATGCGACATCAATCCACGCCCACTCGATGCCATCACTTGCTAAATGGTCATTCACCACCCTCTGGAACGCGCTGACAGTGAATTTTTCTGGATCAATGGGCGGTATTCCCCATTGGGTTCCATTGACGGGAAGAGCTGGGCCACTGCCTTGCCTGAATCTACCCCATGTGTATGTGAGAATACTGTAGCGAGGCCTCTGGTATACCTTGCCGTTTGGGCTGGTATACTCGTCGTCAGTATGCCGCTGAATGGATGTCATAGTGGGGATGTGGAGGAGGCGACACGGCCAATAATCCTCCACATTGAATCTCCACGCCTTGTTCATCCTCGCAAAATTTGAATCTTCCGCCTGCAACATGGCAGAGTTAGCTCTTAAAGGCTGTGTGACATTCGTCGCGGGGAGATGCTGATATGCGGTCTGTGCGCCATACCATGTCTGTTAAAGAATATTAATGAAGTCCGTGGAGATAGCACCTGACAGTAAACGCAATACGAGATGATGGTTGAGAAAGCTAGACAGGTGAACAATGGAGATGATGATATGTATGCCATCAAAGTTGCGGTGGGGTGACACTTGCGAATCCAGCCTGCCGCATTGCTGCCTCAGCACCATGCTCAGTTCGACCAATGAGAAGTTTCCTGCCCACCGGTTAATCTCAAGCTAGGAACATGATTCTACATAGTCTTACATATATTTTTCGGGAGACGAGGGCACACGGGAGGAGAAATATCATAATACTGTCCAGTCAACCTGCTCAGCTGGAGTCGATTGCGAACTCATCACTTCTTGACCATAATACTGGTGCATCGAGGTGAAGTAGTTGCCCACTTTGTACAATCTCTTCGAGTCAGATTTGGTTTCCTTTAACAACAAACCGCGCGACGCACCCATTACGCGCCCTAGTTCGACAGCATAGTTCGCCGTCTCGTTATGATATGACCGACACCAATTTCGTAGATCGCAGCTTCGGTGGCGGGATCCCGTCGCATGGTGGAGATTGAAGCGTGGATTTTCGTCCTCAGGCTCACGGTAGGTCAGCCAAACTGTGCTGAGCATTTCTACTTTCGATGAATCAAGTGTCGATGTAAGGATTGCGGCTTCGGGAATCTCCACAGCACCGTTTTGCTGAATAACCCAGGTGTACACGGATGGATTGGGTACTTCGCTTCCAAACTCCCAGTTGAGTATCATCTTGGACTCAATGAACCCGCTTGATCGATCCTCGAATGGCAAGAGCGATCCACGACTGCTCGGGTTCATGACCAGATGTGCATCCAGGGAGCATGAGAGGGAGTTGTAGAACGATGAACCTACTTCTTGAGCAACTTCACGTACAAATTCAAGTTCATACTGTCCAAGTACCAACGGCCCTGGCTCTTTCAACGATATCCATCTCTTTGCGTCTAGGACGGACATTATGGCTTCGGCTCGTCTGCTTTCGCAATACCGTTGCGATCCAAGGAGCAAGATATAATCCTTCTTTATCATCTGTAAGTCCCGCATGCCAGTACGATCAAACAGCTCCAGTAACTCAATGAAACCTCTAGGGTAGCTCCTGTCTCTTATCATAGCTCTAAGCCTCTCTGTTCTTGTCGTGAAGGTTCTGCTAAGGTCGAGAATCATGTTCTCTTCCAAGTCAATTTCAGTGTTAAGGACATTGAAGCATTCGCCTGCGAGCGCCACGATCGTGTTGAACGGTATCGGGATATTCTCTCCGACTGTAAAAAGCTGCCAGTCAAAGCTGCATAACCACATATCAGGTCGAAGACAAATCTCCTGCAGGGTCCAGAGTGAGGTGAACCATCCTGATGCTTCCATGTCGCTATCTTTGGTATTTTCTCCGAAATCGTAATCGTAAAAGAAGCGAGTCGGGAGGTCTGGAATGTTGAATTGGAGGTTATCGAACCGCGGGAGATACTTTTGTGCCATCCATTCAACCGTTTGCCTGAGTCCAGTCCAATCCTGGATCTGATTGAACCAGATAATTGTATGGGTAGCTTGACGAAAGATGCTCGCCTGCTTTGCAATTTCTATATCTGCTCTTTCGGAGTTGTTTTGAGGTATGCAAACCAGATCGAACCATATGTAAGGCGTAAGCACAGGAACTTCGTTCATGAGTGAGGGTATTTGATTCACATCGAAGATTGAGTTTTGAGGGACTTCCCAATCGGGAACAAAGGGAAGCTTAATGCTGATGCCCGTTCTCCATCTTCCCCATGTATGGCTGATTGCGGTGTAGCATGGTTGTGATGTTAGGGTAGCGGCCTCAATCGTTTGCTCATTCTTCACATCCCAGAGGTAGAACGGAAATTCTGACGCGTCCTTGATCCAGGAGCACGACGAAATGGTGGCTCCTGTATAGCAACTAGGATGAAGCCCAGGTAGATCGTTAGTATTGAGTATTTTTCGTAGATTGCCGGGGCTAGGGGTAGCTGCAGCCTTTGGGAAGAAAGGCTGTGATGAAACTTGAAAGCTCTTTTCACAAGCGATGGCAGTGAAGTAGCATGCAGAATGAAGAGCGGCAACTTTCCTATCTTCCTGGAGCTTTTTCTGCTTAAACGGATGGTTTAGTCCATGAAACTCGCTCTCAAAAAGCAACCATATAGCACTGAAGTAGTCAATTTCGGCACCAAGCGGCCTTGGATCATAAAATTTGTCTTCTGCACGCAACCGTCGCCATTCCCCCGGCGGTGCATGGGCAGGCACGTCCCATGCTGCGCGAAATTTTGACCACCAATGCCACAGTATCCAAAAGGATCGCAGCTGGGAATTGTCGAGCTGTGGCACGGGCTGGGCTGTGATGAGCTCGTTGGGCAATGCGCCAAGCACGGCGGCGGTGTAGTACAAGGCTGCCATGTCCTCAGTGAAGCCGCGCATAACGGTATCCTCTAATAAGCGCTGTGTGGCATTGAAGTAAAGTTCTAGCAAGGAGAGACTGGTGTATGGATCCGAGTCAGCCATTTGTGAGCAAGAGCGGATGTTGTCGTACTTGGGCAAGTGGTAGGTCCTTGAAGGCGGCCATGCAGGTGCCAAGACACCCTTCGCTCAAATATGCAAGCGCAAGCCGCGCCCGCAACTGGGCTGCAGCTTTGTTATTACTCTAACATTCTCTGGATTCTGTAAATGATGCACGATGCGGCATGCCTCGAGCTCTGGCCTACAACATTACTAGTTATAACTAGGGTTACTTGGGGACTTTTCCCGTACAAAACCTCCATTGCTCGCTCATGGGGTAGTGTAAGCAGCTAGGGCTATATCACATGATGGGTTCTCGCTATATAAGAGCGTTAAATATGTCTTCTATACATAGACTTATACACAGAACTACAATACATTCAATTTTTCACATCTCATCCTTCCTTACAGGTAGATTAACCTATTTCATACATTCGGACGTCACACTTTACTGCTGATACTCTTAAGCAGGTGATAGGACGCATCACTGTGGGAATCCGGTACTGATGCAAGTAGGTATGGGTAGATATCGCATGTATACGTATACAAGAGCACCCTGGGGAAACAGACGAGGCCAGACGTATACGCAGTGAGGAGGGAGGGCAGTAGGTTTCGATATTTCGTCAAGATAAGGACTCATTTTGTTAGCCGTCATCTATACAGGTAAAGGGCCTTGTATGGCACAGCAGACGCATCACATAGATACATGACACGGTAACCAAGTTTAACAAGGGCTCTCTTCTCCTTTAGTGCCATAACCATAGAGCTGCTGTGCAATATCTGCTCGACTTACATAAACCAGCCACTATGAATATTTGCTATATAGACTTGATTCTTTACCATTGGAGCTTTAAATGCTTTTAACATTTCAGGAAATGGTGTTGCGTCCTCATTCATAGGTACTTTTTAGTGATGGACTGTTATACTAATATGCACATAACACAATAGACCCTAGAAAGCTTTCAGAAATATGCAGTTTCTGGACTGTGTGTTAGAAAATCGCTTCTTCTGTGGCCTATTTATAGAACGGTTGTGTGTGAAAATGCTGTAAGAGGTTGTGTCCCTAGTGCTAGCGCAAAGGCCCTACCAAGATTGTCGAGTTTAACCGGAGACTATCTCAGACCTTCCTGAGAAGATTATAGTTATGCTAGAGAACTTCCTAAAGAAAAAAAATAAAAAGGCATAGAGGCTAGGGTTCCATATTTCTATATATCGTTTATTCCTTTGCAAGCTACCGGTGAGTCACAAAGTTATACATATAATTATATCTATAGTATCGTACAAGAGTACGCCATAGCCTATTCTCTTAACCCATCTATAAAGGATAAAAAGCAAAATTAGGGTACATTGAGGATAAGTTCGGCAAGCAATTTACTATAAAGTCACCTCTATTATTGTCACACTTCCTACACGGCTCACCCCACTAGTCTCCCTGTAGAAGCTGGCTTATAATGTACAGCTATCTTGTTGGTGATGAGTACTAGTTCAAATTCTTTGAAGACCCCAAAAGCAGTTATTCTGGCGATCAAATACTGTGGAAGCGCCCGCAAAATCCTTTGACCTTGCAATAGAGTAATCGAGCTTCGCGTGCATATCAAGATTACTGATCAGCCACAGTACCCACGCGGTTGAGGCTACTTATATTTCCTCGGAAAAGAGCCTAAATTTTTGGAACGTTATCAGGTTTTAATGCTGGTCCAACATATGGCAACTGCTCTTCTGGAAACTTTGCCATTTACTTTGATTCCTATGCGGACCTGGTAACAGCAGCCGACAAGCTTAAGTTTCATCTTGAGCGCCATAAAACTGCATCGACTCAAAATTTAACAGTACCGAACTGGATTGAGGTGATACTACTTGGCTCAGTGGGTCAACTGTACACCCTTGAAGCTACTTTCATAAGGAACTGTCGTCGGGTATCCATGGATCTTCCGCAATCGCTCCGTATATACCTTCAGTCGCCAGCCACATAGGCCCCTCGCCATTCAGATAGTCCCAATATTCCCCACCAAGTACTTCCGAGTCGAGCCCGGTGATTTCCACCTCGCAAAATCCAAGTCTCGTCCACTTACCTTCTCCGTATTGCAACAGGAGGATCCCAAACCAGCCATCGAAATCATCCTCCTCGTTGACTATCTCGTTGGAATGTTCTCTATTAAAAGATCGAGCGATTCTCAACAAACGCAAGTCGGGAAAATTCGCCATAAGCCAGTTGATCGTCGCATCTCTTGGATCAGTGAGAGTACTTTTGATAGAATGCTCACGGAAGAATTTACACCAGCACTCGTAGAACCGTTCTATATCTTCTCCTGGCGGAAGAGGCAGTCCTACAAGCTCCTCTGCTGCATCGGGAATGATTTTGAAGAGGTCATGTACACACTGAACTCCTTCGGTGTCACCTAAGATTGTTCAGATAGGCTACGAAGCAGAGTTTGGTGGCGAGCTTACAAGTTACATCTCTAGAAGACCCATCCTGGAGAGCGTCCTCAAATGAGATCGATCTACAGACTTCGACAAAACCTTTTAGCGGCGTGATTCGCCCTCTAAAAATCACCACATGTGAACATGAAGAGTCGTTTTCTGTTCTGCAGATTTCAAATTCGCAGCAATGTTGAACACCATACTCAGGAAGCAAAGCGCAATTGCTCATAGCAGCTGGCCCGACAGACTCCTCCCTCACGCACCAACGTTTCTCTCGGGCCACGTTTTTGGTAAAGGTATGCCATTGGCTCTTTGCCATGAAATTCGTCGTGGTGAGCAGTTTCGCACCTAACTGATCTTCAAGCTTGCGGCGAGAAAAGTAGCGACCGAGGTTATCGTTCAACGCCGTCTTGCCGAGCCGTGTATCCGGTCCGAAGATCGCTTGGATCCCATAAATACGATCTTCCTCAAACGTAGCTTTTCTCCTGTTCGCCGCCGCATATGCATCTATCTCATTTAGCTTGTACAGAGTCCTGAGCCCGCATTGGTCTATGAGTTGTAGGACTTGGCCGTATTTTTCTCGTATCGGGCCGGAGGTACTATGCCACCAGCGATTACAGACTGTCTCCAAGTCTATCAGTGAGTCAATGTTGGCATACATCTTTTTGAAAGGCGGGTCGACGGAGCGCGTGAATTTAGGAATGGGATTCAAGAGCAGGTTTCCGTCCCGCGTGAGAAGCAAGCCGGCTCTGTCGCTGATGAGACCTTCCTGGTAGGTCCAGAGAGAAGAAAACCAGCCATCTGATAGAAAATTTCGTATATCTGCGACGAGGGCCGCGGACTCTTCGTCTGAGAGCGACTCGAAAGTGTCGGAAGCAAAGCCCCGTCCTTGAGCTGAGACGCACATTCGTGCAAAACGGCGGATCGAATCGTATCGCTGCTGAGCTGCGCTTGCTTCTTGGGTCGTGAGCCATATGTATATCCTCGTCGCCCTCGTGAAGATAGCATGCTGTCGCCCAATCTCTTGTGCTGCATACATCTTGAAGGGTCCGTAATTTCGCTGGTCTATGCATGCGACGTCTAGCCACACAAATTCTATAGGCGGGATGTTAGGGTCCACTTCATATGCATAGGGAGTTTGGGTAACTCGATCGTACAACTCAGCGACAACGAACTGTTGGTTCCACTGCTGGGTCCGTCTGTATGCGTTCTGGACATCTCGATTGGTCTCGGTTATGCTTCGGATTACATTTTCGAGCTCTGCAGCGGTAAAGCGATCGGGATCGATTCGAGGAATTTTCCAGTCTAGGCCTTGAATGCGAATGGATTCCACTTCGGGCTTCTCACCTGGCCTGAGAGCCCAGCGACCCCAAGTATAGGATATTGCGACGTATTGGGGTTCCTTGACGCCGTTGTAGATGTTGCCTTCTTGCCATTCGCACGATGTAAGAGTGGAGACGTGGAGGAGGCGTCGGGGCCATGTGCCTAGCTTGGTCTCCTCCCGCTTGATTTTGTCCATCACGGAGAGTGTATAGCTAGATAGAATGCGTGCAAGCTCGCGAAAGCCGTTCGTTGAATGAAGAAAGTTTCACGAGATCCTCTCGAGTTTCTCTCCCTCGCAAATGCAGAAGGTATTTGCGCAGTCCTTGAACAGGATTATAACAAAAAGACTGTCCTTGAGTGCTGTATACAGCTTTGAATACTTAGTTACGAGAAATCAGCCTTGCGACACTCGTGGGGCAATTATATATACTTTTAGCATGTTTGTACTCAGCTAACTTCTGCGGGGTTCAGGCCACTAACCGTGATTACCTCAGCCTAGCACCAGTAGCAGGGGGTATTTCCTACCTCAAGCAAGCCAATCACCTTCTCGCGACTTAGAAAGTGGAGCACTTGTCATGTCCGACCTTGGTATATCGCCCCTAGGGAATATGCTTCTGTGGCTCATATTCAGATTTTCAATGTGCTATAGACAGCTGTCCGAATATTCCACGAGTCGTGATCCATCCCGATCCAAGTCCCGAAAAGAAGTCTCTCTGAGAAGATACTACAGTGCTGATTTGCAGATATGTCACCTCCCATTGGCAAACCCCGATCCTTGTCCACGATTCTTTTCCATCCTTCAGTAACATGAGACCAAGAAAGGACATTGAACTCGGCCCAGATGAAGGTCCAAGGAGAAGCACTTGCAATTTGCTCTTGGGGAACTTTTTGATTAGCCAGTCAGTAAGGTGGTATTGGCGTTTACCCTTCGCGAACAAATGATGGTCTGCCCCTGACTCTTCTGGCGAGCCCTCCAACTCTTCCGCAACATCTGTCACGACTCGTATCATGTCTGGTATAGTTCCAATACTTCCGAATAACTCTTCTTTTTTGACCTTTTCTCGTCCTTCGAGTAATCTCGCTAATGAAACCATCTTTCCTTCGAAGTACACACAGTGTGGCGGATGAGTTGAATAGTCCACTCTGAATTGGCAACAAGGTTCATCTTCCTCTGCTGGTTCCCATACGCTCACACCATGGTCGTTCATCCAAGATGGCACAATTGAGCTATCATTGATTCGCCAACGCTTCTCTTTCGGAACATGACGACCAAAGATGTGGAATTGGCTTATTATTGGAAATTTAGTCATCATTTCCACACCGAGCTGGTCCTCTAAAGCTTCCAAAGATAGGTGACGACCGAGGTCTTTACCTAACGCCGACTTGCCTAATCGGAAACCAAAGATTTGTTGAATGCCATACACACGATCCTCGGGGAGAGTTGACGTCCTGTGAACTGTTGCACCGTACACCGCTACTGCGTTTTGTGCTGCTAGCGCATTTAGCCCTCGTTTTTCGACTAATTCAAATGCCTTCGCGAAGACATTTGGTCTGAGTAAATGAGATCTCTTCCCTGCACAAGCTTGGCACAATAGTAGTCCCGCATCAAAAGTACCTAAAAGATCAGGGTTTATAATGAGCGTGGGGGACAGTCTCTGGAACAATAGCTCTCCGCTTTTGGCCAATAAGAATCCGTCCTGGCGAAGAAAGGCTTCCTGCAGAGTCCACAATGATGAAAACCAAGGATCCGACAAAAGCCCCTCAACCTCCTGCACCAAAAGTTCTAGTTCTTCTTCGGGTGACTCTTCAAAATTATTTCGGAAAGCGTCTAACGCCTCAAGAGAGTTCTGACCACCTATTGTATTTTGAGTCGTGAGCCATACATAGACAGTCTTCGCTCCCTTGAAAATAGCGGCTTGCCGCCCAATTTCTGCGGATGATTGGAGTGAACCTCGTTGGTCAATGCAAGCGACGTCAAGCCAGACGAAGTCAACTTTCGAGACCATGTCCTTTTGACCAACACCGCTATAGGGTTCTAAGGAAGTTATCTGACGAATTACGTTACGAAATTCATCTGCCGTGAAGTGTTGTTCGTTTATCCGGGGGATCTCCCACGCCGTACCGCGAATATCGATGGCTTTGACATGCGGCTGTTCATGTCGAAGTTTCCAACGACCCCAGGTGTATGAGAGTGCGTTGTACTCCGGACTCGTAACTCCGCCATACACATTACCGATTTGCCACTCGTATGAGGTGAGAGTTGGAACGTGAAGTAAGCGCCGAGGCCATCCAGAAAGAAGCCTTTCTTCCTCTAAGATCTCTTCCATGACCCTGTGTCAGTATTAAGAGGCGGTTCGTAATGAATTGGCGGCGGTGGTTTGAAAGAAAACAGTCTTGATTGTCTTTCTCTACGGAGATTAAAATTCGGATGTAGTCAAAGCAGTGCAGTATTTGCTGTTTTATAGATCGCGAATACCTTCAGTCTACCGAAGAGGATAGAAGATAGTCCGTTTTCTTTCAGGAAGAGCTTGACTTTCCAGGGCTTAATGGGCGCTGAGGTCAAATAAGGAAAACTGAGCCTCAATATCGTCAGCAGAGCCCCATGTCACCTGCGGAAAAGCGGGGTGCTGTTGCCTGATCCGTGGCTGACTTTTTCGGCTAAGGGCGAATCATATGCATCTTTTGCACCGCTTTCTTGACAATATTTGGAATGTAGACGTCAACTAGTAATAACGATAAAAGAATTGAATGCATTGCGTTATCGAACTTGTTCTCTGCACAAATATAATATCCTTTTCTCGGGCTCAATAATTCCATAATTAAGGAGAGTTTTAAACTTTGTACTACTACTTACACTACGAATTAATGTCTAAAGGCAGAGTTGTGCCGGATTAGACTATAATTTAGTCCACTCACTCATAGACCAGGTCTTGGGAATGGTACCATAAATAAAATCCAATTCTTTGCCTTACCCGTTCCTATCGAAACAATTAATATATAGATTGAGGGGAGTTATTCAGGCTTTGTGCAGCATTACATGCAGGTCCTTGACGTAGAGCGCAGAGACAGTTTATGACAGCACTCTTACCCAGAAATAGGGTATAAGGTAACACATATGGTTGCGGGGCATGCACGTGATCTGCTATTCGATTGATGAAGATTTTGAGAAAGACTCAAGATATAAAAGCGATTCAGGTGAAAATTTCTAAAACTGAGAAGTATGATAGTTACCATGTGTGGTAATATGGAGACCTGAGTATAGTATGGAGGTAGAGTCAGTAGGGCGTGACTTGATTAGCGAGCGGTGATAAGAGTGGTTGCGCAGACGCTGACAGCTGCTCACACCAACGCCATTTTGACGCCCTGGAAATATAACACAGCTTGTACGTAGTGATTACAAATCATTTGCTTTACGATTTCTCAATTTGACCTATCGACTTTCCGCACTCGGACCTTAATTCACAGAGCCGGAGGCCTCGTAGATTGGGACACATCTTCAGTGCATCAAAAAATTTTGCCTTTGCTATAAGACATGGCAAATCAGTACCCTATTGATGTATTTGGTGAAGCCGACTCCAGTGACTACTGGCCACGACGTCTTTTACACCTCCCATCTATGACATCAGTAGAACGAGTCGGCCGGGATACCTATTTACTAGAGCCTACACGCAATTTCTTCAAAAAGCCTCAATACTCGGTACTCAGTTATACTTGGGGTCGCTACGAGAAGAAGCCCCGCAGACGCGAACACCGAAGGCTTGAAGTGGCGGGAATACAGTGGGAAATACCGCCTGTTAAAGAGGAACACTTCCTAGTCGAAGACTTTCAAAGAGCCCTTGGCGTTCTTGCGTCCAAGCATGAATTTGCGTGGGTTGATGTTGCATGTATTCATCAGGAAGACAACGTCCTGAAGCTAGATGAGATCGGTCGGCAGGGTAAAATCTTCCAGCGAGCTGAATCAGCATACATTTGGCTCTGCCGGACTTCGAGCACATCACTTAAAAGAATTTCTAATCAAATGGAATCAATGAAGGGCCTGTATCTACATGCCATACAAGATGACTTCTTTGAATCAAAGAGCCCCAAACCGGATTTGGGCAAAGATATGGACAAGGAAGAGGAAGATCTTTTAGCAATGTTGGATTCTAGTATTCAAGCCATCTCAAAATTGATCGAAGATCCGTACTTCAGCTCATTATGGACGTTACAAGAGTCCTTATACCACCAACAGGCATGCGTCATATCCTCCGATGGCAAATTCCACGTTGAACATCCTTTGGGATTTGGTGATATAGAATCTACTTGGCCGCATTTGAAGTCAGAGAAGATCGGTGAGAGAATAGAAGGCGTAATGAAGCTCATGCGCAGGGCAGGATACGATCCCAGTGCTGTCCACCTATACAACCCACATCGATCCCGTCGAGGGGCCTCTTATCGAGAAGCAAGTATTGAGCAAGATCGGATTTTTGCCGTCATGTCTGTCTACGGCATCACAACTCCAGTAACTCCAAATACAATCGACCCCTATCTTTACAGCCTGGCTGATTTGGAGCACTCATTTGCAGCCAAGCTCAACACAATGAGCCCAGCGCTTGGCCAACTGTTTTTGCATGTTAACAAGCCGTACCCCAGATGTTCATGGAAAGTTACATCCACTGCAGATATAATTGACCAGTCTCAGATCTGGACTACGAACTGGAGGCGTTGGAAAGTGGGGTGCGGAATATCCGCAACTACAAATGGTTATGCGAATTTTCACGGCCTCACAATATCGCTCTCACAATTGCTGGAGGTCAGCGAGCAAACCGAGGTATCCATAGTGCTTGACAAATATCTACAAGGTGAATTTGCCATACCACCATTGAGTCTTTTGAAAGCGCAAGGCATGTTAGAAAACGAGATTTTCCACTGCATTGGTAACCTACTTCTTATGAAGAATGCAGACCGGATCCGATTGCTCGAACTGGCAACAGTAGGGTCTACCAAGGGAAATCAAATGTTCATATTCCTGATTATGCGCCGACTTCTGGGTGTGGAACACATATATGAGCGCCTAGGTATATGCTTTTTATGGCCAAGATGTGACATCCAGCGGAAAAGAGAGTACGGTGAGCTGCACTAGCTTAAAGCCTTCTCCGTTTCGGCTCGGAGCACCACTACCCAGTGGGTGTAAAACATCATTCATTATTTTATTCCGATTTCGAGTTATATGACACGCCAATCTACCGAAATGGTCGGGGGCATTTCACAACTGGTGTTCTGATCGGATTGCGACTGTTCGGGGGTATACCACATACCGACATTGACGAAGAAATCTTCTTCTGGACGTAACCTTTCTAGTAGGACACCCCACAAGCTATTCGTCATATTCTGGAGTAGGCAAACGGCGTACTTGTCCGTTGCGGAGCGAAAGGATGCCATCCAATCGTATAGCTCATCCTGTTCCATCCCTGATTTATCATTTCTGTATTTCTTGCGAGAAGGCAAGACGTCGATGTAAATTGGCTTAGTATTTTTGTCTCGGGTAGAAGCCATGAGGCCGACTTTTGAAATTCGTACAGAGCCATCAGCTTGAATCGACCAGCTTTGCACAGCTGGATGATCCTCGACGGACATCAATAGAACGTGCAAATATTTTGGATCTACGACACCTCGAGAAAAAGGCATCAAAGATCCTTGTAGATCTTTCATGGCAGGTACATCTAGACTTTTGGCCTCATAAAAGGTGTCCTCCAGCGCATTGGCATTTAAGGTGGCAAACATGATCGCTCCAAATTTGCGGTGGCACTCTCGAAGGAATTCCAACTGGAATTTTCCCGCAACAAGATCTTCGGGTTGACAGTCGACCACATGGTGAGATCGGCCGTCATGCCATGCAGTCGCTCCCAGAGCTGACATGATGGCTAATGCGCGGTCCGTATTCGCGCAGTATCTCATCTCTCCAAGAATGAGAACGTCGATGGGCGTCATCCTCAGCAAAGTTCTCATGCTACTAATATTCAAAAGCAGAAGTATCTCATGCACACTTGCTGGTACCTTGAGCTTGAGGGGTCCTAGTGACTCGAACAGGGCGACGATGTGATCTAATAAGACTGGAAATTGGGTTTCTGGTTCGCCGAGGCCAAACACGTTCCAATTTTTGTCGCATAACACCATATCTGGACGGAGACATGCTTCCTGTAAAGTCCAAAGAGAGGTAAACCAAGGATCTGGAGTAACAGCCTCTTCATTTTGATCTTGGAAGACCCAGGCAGCGTCGGGAGATCCTTCAGTTTCTACCGTGGCCGATCTTGTCATTCCACAAGGTTGCATTGCATCATCCGACACCCGCGACAAGTGCTGCTCGGTGCCAAATGTGTCACTCGCATCACGACTTAAGTACTTGATCCCAGCCCACATCAACGCTGCTTTCAGTCCTTCCCACCCGTCCAATCGATTAAACCAAACCACCGCAAACTTTGCCGTCATAAATATACTAGCCTGGCGGCCTATTTCAATGTCTTGAAGCGGCCTTCCGTCTTGAGGTATGCAGACCAGGTCGAGCCATAGATAGCGTGTTGGAAGTGGAAACTTGGAAAGGACCTCCGGAAGAAGACTGACGTGGAAAAGTTTTTTGGGATCGAGACATGGAACTCGCCATGGTACGCCAGGTATCTCCTCTTGTTGACCTTTGAGCCGAAACCGACCCCAAGTATGGCTAATGACAGAATACTGCGGAACATCAGCTTCAAAATGCACAGTTCGTCTTTCCTCTTTATCCCAGAGATAATACGGGTACTTCTTTTGACCTCGTTGCCCCCCCATCCAATAGCACGGGTCGATGCAAGCCGGAAGCCTATTCTCCACGTGTGCTTGGGTGTAAGGGCTCAATTTCGTTAGTGAAGGCTGTTTTGTCTCGTACTTGACCGAGTCCTCACCACTGAGTGATACATGAGTGTCTCGACACGATGCCCTGAGGACGGCTTGATAGGCTGCAAGTGAGGTTCGAAGCCCGGCTGCCACAATGGCGGCGTTCTGGCGGACATATCTCAAAGCATCCTCCATATGGCCTTTGTAGTGAGGTGCAACTCCATGATAGACCCTGAACTCCCAAAGCCACAGGCTGTAAAGCGCCTTATGGTAATTGTAGGTGGCGTCCCCTTGGCTGAGATGTATCGTCCTGTCAACTGCGACCACGTCGACCTTCATTGCGTCATCACATCTCCACTGCCACCACTCCTCTAGAAGACATAAAGAGTTGGCCTGAGGGATAGTAAGGAGAGATAGAAGATTATTTCGCTCCTTCGAGTCCCCCAGTAATGAGAGAATAGTGCCCCACACTGAATCTTCTCGGTCTTGGTTGCGATCCGGCAAAGCTAGACATATCCGATCATATTCGTCGCAAATGGGTCCTCCTATTGAAGCGATGGCCTTGGGAGTTGGTTGATCCATGTAACTAAAGTTGATTGCTCGTGCGATTGAGATTGGGATCGTAATGTGGCACAATAGTACTCGGAGAAGAGTGATTCGAAGGAGAAAGTGCTTGATGCGTCAGCAAGCCACCTCGGGTACAGGAGAACAACAGTAACCAATCATATCCGTCGCACAGATTTCGGTCAACATGTTCTACCATATGTATTTTTAAATAGCCTGACGCCCATCTATGTCCCTATCTTTGCGAGATCATCAAGATACAGAAAGTCGTCACCCAACTCAGGCCAAAGGTACAACCCAATTCGTCTTATATACTGTGCGTCCCTTAGCACATTTCTTTCTGCAATGCTGACATCGCTAAAAGATCTTGCCGGATCCGGAGCAATGCCTTATCAAAGGACCATGAGACGATCTTCAGGCTCCAGAGAGGGCTTTTCCAATTTCATGAACTCTCGTATTTTGTACAGGGTCCGTGTTGAAGTACTCTGCAGGAAGAAGCTCCCGGACGTCATCAGGGCATCAAGCAACACATATTCCACCCTTTTTCGGCCACTCTTCATCAACATCTCGTAGAATCGAAGCCGGAGAGAAGAACAAACAATCGCCCCCCACAGAAACGAGCCCTGCATTCCGTTTGGTCCCGTTCAATCTTATAATAGGCTTGTGGGGTCATGTCGTTTCACTGCAATCGTAGTGGTAAGGTTGAGATTTAGCTATCATTCAACTCACGCCATGCTCTAGGGGCTTGGAATGTACGAACAGTTGGGCGAAAACGAGATGTAGCTCATTCAATGCGGTCACAAATTGGATGCTAAGGTCTTGAAGAGAAAATATTCCATCCGGGTCTAAGGACTCTCCGAGCCGTAGACCAAAGACTTGTATAGTTCCGCAGACACAATCGGTCTCGTTCAATACCCAAAGGAGGTCGGCAGTAGCATACAGAGTTCAGACATTCTAAAGTACAAATAACTGAGCCCCAGGGCATCTATTTGAAACGGGAGCCGGTAAAGTACTGGTCGGGTTATTCTATTTGGGAAAGGTTCCTCTAGGTGGCTGCGCGACGGGGACGCACCTTTAGCGCAGTTTCGGTGGCGATTGCTCTGCCCCGCAGATTCCGCCCCCAGACTAATCCACACCAGAACGCATAGTTCGGCGACACTCACATTGCCTCGTCCGGCTGATACAAGAGCAGAGGGCTCGATTTTGAATCCAAGAGGTCGGTTATGGGAAATTAAATCGTGTTTTTGTGGAACGCACAGCCTGGACACCCTCCGCCGGATCGACCTGGTGCCGCAGGCATCGGGATTAACCAACAGCCTTGGTACGAATATCGTATGGAACGATCTGAGTCGCTCTAAGCTTTAAGCCCAGAGGTTTCCATCTCCAAATTCCCTTCATACAACTTTCGCAATGGGATTCTCTAGTCTTCGTGAGGAAGAGGAAGCACTTGGCAGATGGCCGCGCCGTCTACTCCACGTCAAAACTCTAACATCGTACAAGTGGCAGCCTGGAAACATTTATGGAACCATAAAGGAACCCCCTTACAATGCAATCAGCTACACTTGGGGTCGGTACCGATTGAAGGAAGGGGACATGCCAGAAATCTCCCCCTTACCGCTTAAGGGGATCGAATGGTCAGATCGCATGCCACGAATAAATCCCGAACACTTCACCCTGGCACAATTAATGGATGTCCTTACCATTGCCTCGAAGCTCAGCATGGGTCTAGATTCGGATCCAGATGTTCACGAGAGAAAGTTGTCAAATACCCGTAACCTGGCACAGAAGCATGGCATTCCGTTAGACCTTGATCAAGCAAACTTTGAATATCCCATGGATCGAGGGGTAGAGTTTGTTTGGATCGACGTCGCTTGCATTGATCAAAGAGAGGATATTGCAGAGTCCTCGGCTGAAATCGGAAGACAGGCTTCGATATTTAGAGGAGCTCAGACTGTATTCATATGGCTGTGCAAGATCAATCAAGAGGAAGCGACCCCTATGTTTAGCTACCCTAATTGGTGGTCCGACTCACCACTATCCGAAACTATAGATGACGTACATGAAGCTATTAACTCTATCTACGGGTTCCTCACGGTGCTCGATGATCCATGGTTCTCTTCCCTGTGGACTCTGCAGGAAGCATACCTGCGCGGGGATTCGGTGATACTAGATAAATCTGCTCAAACAGTGAGTAACGGACCCAGATGTCTCTTGCTGAGCCTCATCAAGGAATGGGGCTGGAGAGCCCATCGTTACTGTAACATAAGATCCAAAACCTCGTCGTTCGATCCTTGGCTCCCCTATATCCGAGAGCAAATCCAAAGTGGAGGCTTGGTTGCCTTAAAGGCTAGAAACAAAATGGCGCTATTGAACGCCGGAACATACCGAACGACTACAGAGCCGTGCGATAGGATCTACGGGATCCAACAAGTCTTCGGTCTCAGACTCGGGAAGACCTCCGTTGAAGCTCGGGTTGGTCAACAATATACGCTACAATCCTTACAGATTGAATTGGCCGAAGCTATATTGATGTCTGAACCGATTCTTTCCCAAGCTCATGTTATCATGGAACCAATTCCCTGCCAGGAAAGATGGAGTATAAGTAAGCACTCGATGGTTCCTTCGCCAATACATGTATGGAATGCAGAGTCGCGAGCTCAAACAAAAATGGACAGAAAATGTCGGTTCTGGGTGCAGAGGCCTGGGCCTGAAACAGGCCAAGTTTGGTGGAGTGGTTCGACAACGCCTCTAGAGACACTCTCAAATCCAAGTAGATGGAACATTGAGGCATCGTCATTTTCGCTCACATGCGATGAAGATATGACACTAGATCCTCTTGTGAAGCAGGATGCCTGGTGGCCGCGGTATTCCCTGGAGGTCTTTCCTGATGTCACGGAAGAGATCTATGAGTATCCGCACTTTGAACCATTGGCCGACACTATAGGTAGAGGGCAGCAGTGCTACAGATTTACAAAATGGCTGATTGGTAGGTATTCGCCGGCTAGGATCAATGTCCTACTGATGGGATCCAACTCGGAGGAGGGCCGAATGCAGGGACGTGGAATAGGGTTGATGCTGCTTCATCAACATGACGACGTGTGGGGGCGAATAGGTATATGCCAATGGTGGGTTCCCAAAAATGCCAGGCTGAACACACAATTATTCCAAGGCGAGGGAGAGGATTGGTCACATGGAAAGGGAATATTCGGCTACGTGCAATCTTCAATGACTCTCGTGTAAGATGACTATTACTTGATAAGCCGTGAGAGTACTATTGGGCCAGAACGGAGCGTCTATATTTCTCTTGCCTAGTGACAGTCGAAAGGTATTCTGGTAGCTTGTATGAAATCTGTGAGAATACCTTTTCACATGCATCTTCGAGGGTAATTCGGCTCTTTAATGTCTGGGCTGAGCAATACCGATGAGAAGAACCAGCGACCAGCAGGCACGGTGAACCATCGCAACCCATATGAGCAAGACCATATCATGAGCAAGACCATATGAGCGGGCATATCAAAGCTTTCACGCCATCCGGATTTGCTGAGGCGGTTTGCACATGCGATATTAAGAGTTCTGTCGCGATGATCAGAAATTGTCTGTCTCAGCGTCACGCCTCATTATATTGACCATACATCTCATTTCTTCTTGTAAGACCTATACGTTGCCGATGAGGATGTGTTGCATTGTCTGAGGTCACGAAGAAGCCAGTCATTTCTTATATTCTTACAGGCTTCTTACCATCTCAAAAGTGGGAAAAATGAGTGAAGTGGTATCGTAAAAAACAACAAGGGACTATTGCTAGCAATTGCTATATAGTATTATAAAATATTATAGCTACTATCACTAATCCTATCGACGTAAAAATAAGAGTTATATTCGATATTAGGAGTTAGTTCGAAATTGGTTATATACATTTTAATTCTACTCAATTTAGCTATTATTACTATTATTTAGAAAAAGAAATTAAGGTGGTAATTACTACTTAATTACTTTTTTTACAGCACCAGGGAGAAGACAGGGGGAACAACAAGCTGATCGAAGGAAGCGAATCCTGGCCCTAGCGACGTCTCAGCCTCCCGCTTTGTGGCTAGTACGCCAAGCAGCAAGTCGGGTCAGCACACGTCGATGACCCTCAGCTCTCCCCTTATTCATCGCTCCGGTGAATGCTTTTCTCGACAGCAACGACTTTTCCGCTGCTGTCTGCTGGAGATGAGTCAATAAATGCCCTTTAAGATGCGCCACAGGCTTCGGCAACCTTATGAAAGACCTCAATCATTCGAACTAACTTCCAGTCCATTCTAAAATTCACGGCGCCGATGACCATCATTGACATGAGTAAAGATGGAGTGCCAGCCCGGGCTCTCCCTCATACGCCAGAAGCCGGGGACCCGTACTATATTGGGGATTGTTATGATCGCAGTGATGTTCCTAGTCAATGGGAGGTTGACGCGTGAGTATTTTTCGTTACGCTCCCTTTCGCGCTTCCTGCGGAAAGATTTTCGATAGCTAACCCACACAAGGCGAGAAATGCCTTATCTCACGCATATCAAGGCAGTGTCGGAGTCTTGGAAGCCGCTACGGTACCTAGCCGATTTCATGGAAGTTGGCACAGTGCCGCTTCGTTGGAAAGACTTAAAAGATAACTTCAAAGACGAACGACAAGAAAGGATTCAACGAACCGAAGTGACGTACTTAAAATGCTCACAGTCGCAGAAGATGACTAGCGTATCCTTGCAGGATCCCCATGCGCTGAGACGGTGTGTCTCGAATTTAACTAGTCTATCTTCAGATGCCGGATCGACCCATCTCTTAGTTGTTGAGGATCTGTCAAGAGATGTGATTGAGATCCTTGGCACGGCCTTTGACATAGATCCGTTTTTCTTTCGCGACCAAATAGACGAATACGGCTGGTATAACACTCGCGACCCGTGGGCAAACCCACCAAGCTTAATGGCTGCCATAAGAGACCGGAAATGGTTCCGCATACGTAATGTTAGGTTGCATTATTTCGCAAGCAAAAAAGACTTCGAAGAGGCACGGCATGAGTCCAATTTGTTCAATGTGCTCAGAAGACCGGACGACGACCAAAATCACTGGCAATATCTAGATAAACCTGGTGCGGTCGTCTCATTGACACGTACCAAAACGTCCGTGTGGACTGGGAAAACAGGGAAAGATGGCGATATAACTATCGGCATCGTTCTGGTAGATCCGACTATAACCCTGGGCACTCCAATATGGCACGGCCATTCAAACTGGCAGCCTACGTCGAGCATGTACACGACAGGTATAACAGCAACATCAAACTCATCCTTGTACAATGAGATTCTAGATAAGACTCGTTCGTTTCCTTGGTTCGCACCTCAGTCCCAGGGCGAGCTTTCCGTAGAAGGCATTATCGCTAAACCCGCCCTGTACGCTGCTGTTGCAGAATGGCTCATCTTATGCGACTATATGAAAGCGCGCCTGGGTCAGATCGAGTGGGAACTCGAAAAGCCCGGTCGCTTTCGATCCAAAGGCGATGCAATTGACGCATCTCTCAGCCGCCTACACGTTTGGCGGCGCGTTATTCCCTTGTACCGCGAGATGATATCCGAGACACTCGAGCAAGCACTACCGGCTGCAGTTCGCCTTCTTCCCTTACCCAGATCAGGAATACCGCCTGGGGGATATCGGACGGACGTAGTCGAGGACATTACGCAAGATTACCAACGGGTGCAGAATGCACTAAACGAGCTGCAAAATCGTGTCGACCGCCTGAGTTCTATCGTCATGGCCGAGATATCGATCGAGGACTCGCGGCGCGGGCTGCAGGAGAATCATAATCTTGCGAGGTTAACGTGGATGGCGACGACGTTCATCCCGCTCTCGTTCGTTACGGGGCTGTACAGCATGCAAACTAACATCGCCGAAATAAAGACGACTTTTGGCTGGTATTTTCTGACAGCCGTGCCGCTGACGATCGCTGTGGTTGGAATCGCGGGACGAGTAGGGAAGGGGACTCTGAGCAAGAAGGATGATAAGGGAAGTACAGAGTCCAAGAAGTCGAAGTAGATGGTAGGCCTTGATATAATTGGATGCATCGCATTTAATCCTCGCCTTCAGTGTGTCGGGTAACTCGACGTTGCACCGGCGTAGAAATTGAAACGCCCCATCCGGTCAGTCGTGCTTTCTCCTGCATACGGACATCGCCGGTATGCGACGGCTACCTGGCCGTATTGTATATTTGCCTTTCTGCCTTTTTGCCTTTTGCCATAACTTGAGGTTTCACCCCAGGACTGGTAGGTGCAAAGCTTGGGTCCTTTAATTCTTTGACACTCTCCGCGACTGGTTTAAGCTCATCATGCCCGTTTATGCCTGGCACGGCCACTGGTCTTATGCATCCGCACAGCTGTGCCACGTCAAGCGAGAGCACTGGCCTAGTTATGAGACAGTACGGCAACCTTCGCATTACAGCGGCGTGGTGCGTAATTACATCACGGAACGCATGATAAGCTAAGGCAGACAGCTTTCGAACTTATCGAATCATCGCATATACACTGATCACGCCCAAGTCACACCATATGGTGGTGCAACTACTAAGGCCGGTTAGCCATTAAACTCTTTCGTCCTGCGCTGTCGATGCCCATGAATCCGGTGACCAATTCCAATTTGCGCTGTCATGGGAACAATATCTATAAGCCAGACCTTTTGAACAATGAGGGAGAACTGAAAATAAGCAGCGTACGCCCCGTCATGCTGGAGTCATACAACGCCGACTCTGTGGGCGAGGTGGCGCGGTTATACTCGCCTTACTCCAGTTGTTGAGGTTTTTTCTCCAAGCGAAGCTCTAAGTCCCTCATTGCTAGTAAGAGTACTTTACTTGTACCACACGATAATCTTCCTCAGTAACTCGCCAGTGCCAATGCAATTCGCTTAGCGCTTCAAGTGACGATAACTTGGACTAGTGGGGCATTCTACTACTATGCGACCCACAGTCATGGCCCTCACCGGTATTCAAAGTACCCTTCTAATTAATTTCGCAAGGCATAGAACATCAGCAAAGTAGATTTTCAGCTTAGTCATGGTGGATTGAGCCGTACGAGCGCATGCAACGAACGGTGCCCCGTCGGCCCATGTCAGCTGGTGGTGTCGGCCATTAAACATTGTGTTGACACTTGGCAAGATGATGGATCATCGATTCCTTGATTACTCTAGTAGATATGGCTCCTTCTCCACACGACAACCCTTTCAAGATGAGGCTGTGTTACACAGCCTGCATAAACCTGCGCCATTGGCTAATGCGATTGTGGCAAGTGGGTAAAATTTGCCAAAGGCAATCTTCATATGCCCGTGCATTCAAGTTGACCGCTACTTGCGTCGACTCCGGCCCATCACCTCGCCGCAATGGACACTCTCTCGGTGTTCCTCAGGTAGAGATAGTCGCTAGCCGTCGCAGCTAGGCTGACTAGTGTAACTTTTCCCCTTATTTACCTATAGTAGCTAGCGTAGTAGCGAGCTCTTAATGTTAATTTTTTATACTAGTATTATTAATCCTGTTTTTTAAATATATTACACAAAGTATAAGTAGTATAAATCTAAATAACTTGAATATAGAAGGTTTTGTTATATACTAAAGCTACTGATTATATTAATACTAGCTTTATAATACTACATCAGGTTTTAAAATATTGATACGAACAAAATAGGGTGTTATATGAGCTGGAAGCCTATGGTTCGCTAGCAGGGTGGGCTCACTGCCGGGATCGGCTTGCCACTAGCGTAGTTACCCTACCGCTAACGTACAGCATATATCATTCAACCTCACTATGACCTCTTCGTGCATATAAAGCATCGACAGCTGCACCCACAGTCGCAACTATCCATCACATTAATGCTTTCTACCTCCTCGGCTTGGCCAGTATCTTCCACAATGTTGTCCTGGTTTGCTCAGGACACATCCGCACTCAACTTCGTTGCCCTTCTAGTAGCCTACCTCGGCACCGAACTAGCCCCTTACTCGCTCATCGAGCGCATGCTATGGCCTCAAAGATTCAGCAGCGACACAAATGCTGGATCTATCAAGAACGCGTTGTTCCTATCCCTAGGCGGACCCATGCACAAAGTTGTCATACGGGCCGTCGAAATCTTCCGTGACCATGGGTTGCTCAAAGGACAAGGACAAGGCCATCTTCTTGGGACAGCGTTCTTCGCTGATACAAGAATCCCGTATACATTACACCGCGGGGATGGTCAGCCTGCGGAGGAAGAGCATGTTCGAAACGGCCTGCTTGTCCGCATTCTGAAGTGCATGTCGGACACCTCTGTCCTTCCCAAGCACGCCGATACGGCGTCGACAATGCGCCAACAGATTACGGTCAGCCACCTCCAACTCTTCAACTTCGACAACATGCCACCTCAAAAGCCTATCGCCCTGGATGCTGCCTACATCAACACCCGCACTATCTTGTCTCTCCTCCTCTCCGAACTCCCCACCTTCATCCTCGTAATTCTCACCACTTACCTCCACACGCCGCTCTCTGGCTCCCTATTCCTGATTCCCGTCGTACTGAAACTCGCATTCGCCATGACAGCACTACACCGCGAAGACCTGGTGCTTCCCGCCGAAAAGGTAAAGCCATCATCATCATTATCGTCACCGTCGTCGTCCTTGCAGCCTGTCTCTCCGCCGCGCTCGATGTTCGAAATCCACATCCCCGGCACGGGCTTCCAAGTCATCTCAGGCCCGACGGACCTGATCCTGCCGTTTTTCCGGCACTACGGCCACCCGCTGCGCTGCCGGTGGCGCGAATGCGCCCAGATGTGCCTTGTCGCGGCAGCAGGCTTCGTGTACCCCGTCACACTCCTCGCTACTACTTTCTGCATGCCGCTCCAGGTGCGGGCCCTGTGGGTCGCCTACCAGGTGTACCTCCTCTTCGCCATGATGCTGGCGCGCTTCGGGGGTGGCGAGGTGTGGGGCAGCACCGAGGAGCGGGTGGCGAAGGCGCTGGTGGAAGCGGAGAAGGGGAAGGGAGGCGGCATCGTGGTGCTTAGGAATCGGGAAGGGGAAATGATCGGGGCGAGGGTGGAGAGGAGGGTTTGCGGGAGTTATTCCGAGGGGAAGAGGGAGGTTGGGAGGATTATAGGGGCGTGAGAGATGGAGAGAGAGGGTAGGGTAGGGTGGATGGTGTGAATAGTCGGTGGGCTTGTAGCGAATGAGTTCAGTGTGGTTTTTTCATATGTTTTTATTCCCCGTCGTTGGAGTGCATTAGGGCTGGTGGTGGGTTTCTATTTGATTCGGGTGTCGAAAAAAGCGTTGGAGCACACGTGCACTCTGCGCCACAGTGTTCTACACGGCTGAAACAAAAGTTCATGGTGTCACGAAGAGTATCAGGAGCATTCATCAGTCTGAAGTAGCCTGTTAAATCTGTATAAAGCCTCGATCCTAAAACGACCTCTGACAGGTGTTTCCTACTAATCGATGTTTGAACCATGCGCACAATTATCATGTCAACTCCTAGTTTCATCCTCCTAATTTGCAGCCTTAATTCCAGTCTCATGTAATCCGGTGAACCCCGACGCCTCAAACCCGGCACAGCCTCCTCCCAATCCCCGAGTGCGGGGCAACCGACAGACACCCCTGTGAAATCTGGCGAGCACTCCCCTCATAACTCTACAGTTGGGATCGGATGGCTAGAGTAGGGCTGGATATGGTTAGAATAGAGTAAAGCTTATGGAACATCATTTTTTGGATGTTTTTTAAGTATTTTGAATACTTTTTAGCTGAAAGGCGGAAGATGTTGGTCAGCCAGATGTACTGGGGGTGCTCGCTAGATTTTGTAGGGATGTTCGCTCTCCCCGGAGGGAAAACCGGGATGTAAGCGACTCTCACCAAAAACCCTTGCCGCTACACAAAATAGGTGTAGGAATCAGCTCATTTCTTATGTCCGTTAGCAATTTCCACCCTCAGCCTCTCCCCAAAGCCGCCTTACCATTTCTCTAGCGAATCGAGGGCGCAGGCAGTTGGTTCAGCGCCAGCCACGTCAAAGCTGCAGCTGATCTCTGCAGCTCGACGCATGGCTTACCGCCTTGCGCATGCGGGGTCCACACCTTGGAATTTGCCAGAGCCCTGTACTTCAGAATATGAGACGAGGAGGGCAGGTTCATAGGCACCAACAGCCCACTCGACTGCACTCCGGTGAAGCCGCTCGGAGATCAGTCAGGACGTAAGCCTGAGTACTCAAAACACACTCCCCATCTCCCCCTCTCCACTTCGCCCAACCCATAGCTCCCCAGCCAGGCCCTCTGCACCCAACCCAACCCGCTCCAGCTGCATGTGCATCTCATCCCATCCCCTCACCGAATTCCCTCTCCCATGTCCAGGCTCTTGCCATGATGTCGCAATCACAGACGTCCAACGCCTTGAACGCAATCGGTACCCTGATTGGCTACATCGGCACTGAAGTCGCGACGTCTGACTTCTTCGAACGCCTTCTCTGGCCGAGGCGCGCTTACAACGGCTTCATCCTATGTCCTTCCCACATCATCTCCATGGCGCTGCTCATGCCCATGGGCGGGCCACTGCACAAAGCCGCGCTGTCAACCCTAGACGGGTTCTACAAGCACGGCTTGTACGAGCGGGGGCAGCTGGGACACATGCTTGGAACCAGCTTTTTTCCGGATACGGGGCTGGAGTATAGGGTTTATGGAAACCGAAATGGAGGGGAAGTTGGGAAGAAGGAGTATGAGAAGGAGTGGGTCCGGAGCGGGGTGTGGGTGAATGCCGTCGTTCGGACGCCGTTTCCGAGGAAGAGGAAGGGGGAGGGGGAGAAAGAGGATGAGGAAGGTGGGTTGAAAAAGCGGCATGTCCCCGTGCGGCAAAAGGTCTGTGTGGGGTGCTTGAGACTGTTCGCTCTCCCGCCAGGCGAACGATACCCGGCCGAGCGGACGATTTTGGATGATGCAGGCCGCCCAACGGTACGCACATATTTGGCGCTGGTCGTCACCGAGTTATCGGCTATTGTCATGGCTGTCTTGGTGGCTGTGCTGTGGAGATCGGCTTACGCGTCGCTTTGGCTCATGCCGCTCGCCTTGAAGCTCATCAGTACCATCTTTACGGTGGAGAGAGAGCAAGTAGTCGTTCCTCGTCCGCCCTCGCCTGGCACCGTGCAAGAAGATAGCGAGAAACTGTACGAGATACGAAATCCCGCAGGAGGTTTTGTCATGATAGAAGGTCAGGACGATGTTGTCCTTCAATTCTTCCGCCACCACGGCCACCCAAAGCGATCAAAAGCTCGAGAAATGGTACAGATCGGAATGGTGGTTGCTTTTACTCTGGTTTTTCCAATCGGTCTTGTGTGTTCCACGCTATGGATGGACGACACGCTCCAAAAGGTATGGGTAGGGTATCAACTGTATGCAACCATGGCTATGTACGTCTATCGATACGCCGGGGGGCATCTCTGGGCTACGACTGCGGAACAGATCGGCGAAGCGTTTTTAAAGGCCGAGGAGCAAAATGGCAGTGGGGAAATGCTGATAACGCTGAAAGGCGTTGGCGGTGGTAGGATCGGGGCGAAGCTTGTTCGGACGTGTCACAATCGATATGGTGAAGCGAAGGCGTACGTGGAGGAGCTGGTGGCACGTCGGTCATCGCCTTTGCCAGAGGCCTTCTCAAGAAGTTCGACTGCATGCACGAAGACGCCAGATACTGATACTTGTGAATCGGGAAAAGAAAGTCAGTCGTAGATGACATTGCATGTAGAAATTAAATGTCTAAACTAAATCCGGTAGATAGATACATCCTATTAGCTTAGGATAAAAGCCAAGACTATAGTTAGAGACTCTTTAACTTATAATAAATACCTCTACTTCCATCTTTCCTTTCGCAACTACTGACAGGAGTTTTTCTCATACAGTCGCCCTCACCAATCGACTTTTTGGCCGTTATTGAAGGCATCCAGATAGGGAACATGAGAGGAATTTCTCACAGCCGAGCACACGAGAGGCAGCTGGGAGGTAGCAATTGCTGAACACCTATTTAGATTTTTTTTTTAAAAAAAAGAAGTATCTACGAGAGAGAAAGAAGGTTCCTTTATTCTCCTTTAGTAGCTATTTTCCTTAGCTTCTCCGTACTATCGCCGCTCCATCGCCGCTTAACCTCCGTATCATTCTCGTAACTGAGGAAGGGCTGGAGAGAGTCCAGTCTATAATAGGTCTACTGACCGGAAGTCGTCTTCCAAGGGTTGGCAGCCCTCATGCATCATGAAGCTGCCTAATAAAACGAGTACTAGTAGTTCAATAGCCTTATAACAACGAGCTGGAAGACAGATCTATCCTGAATGGAAGTTGACTGCATTCAGCTGAAGTACCTTCTCGCTCCCCGCTACATACTTTCTAAAGCGGATACCCAACTATGGGCGGGTATGGCTTTTCGTCTGACCGGCTAAGTTCAAGTCCCAGTGAGCTTAACACTCTGATTGAAAGGAGTGGAATAGTTTATCCAAAGAAGAATCGTGCAACTCATTGCCTTTAGCATCAGATTCCTGCTGGGCAAGCTTGTGAAGACCACAAAACCTTGTCAGTTTCGCTAAACGCCAGCTGAGGAGGGGGTGTGCAGGGGCACGCTCACCGGTATGAACGCCGCTCCTCCACCCAATGACGCATGCATTTATGTCTGCCTATTTTATGATAATATGAGGCGGGGCGCATGCATTGTAGATAAGCTACTAAAGTTTCTAAGCTCTTAACTAATCATGTCTGACGCCCGTCAGATCACTCATGTATCTCAGGCTGTTTTTATTATGGCTGGAGTTTCTTCGGCAGAATTTTATATATTTCATAAAGACTATCCAACCAGGAGAAACTCATCAAGCGGTATGGTATCCAGCTTCGACCAGCCCAAGCCATCCAAGATGGATCGCAGTCAACCAATAACGTCCAGTTGACCATTCAGAACACTACAGTTGAGGACGTTAATCCGGTGATCAGCGAAGTCAAGAGCCGTCTCCCCGTGCTCAATAAATTTAAATGGGCTCTGAAAAATAGGGACAACTTCAAAAAACTGATCGCTGACTTGAGGTCTTACAGCGAATCGCTCTATCGTCTTTGTCCTGAAAATGCATTTGAGTCAATGAATGTCTATCTCACTATGAAGTGCTTGGCCAGGGAGGAGTCGCCAGCAGGCCTTAAGTGGACTTCAAGATTCGCAACTCAGCAAGCGGAATTTGATGAGGTTTCTTCAGTGCGGAAAGGCTACGAATTACTAGCATCGGTTAATGAAAACAGAAGTGGGGAGCAAGCGGATGATAGCACTCTCACCAGCGTTGACGAAGATCAGCGTGAGATGCGGTATTTAGGAAAGGGTCTTGCCCTGTTCGAAGAGCAAGTTGTTTACGTGGAAATGCGAGATTACCGCGGACCACCAGTAGAACCCACTTCAGAGCAGAAACGAAAAATGAGGC
>Ga0247757_10000240_pt1 | contig 45708 bp, 44 predicted proteins | sample UWRJL126311R4_FD_180929 | JGI IMG/M metagenome (GOLD analysis project Ga0247757, IMG submission 180929) | Plant litter microbial communities from Arlington Agricultural Research Station in Wisconsin, United States - UWRJ-L126-311R-4 | ecosystem: Environmental > Terrestrial > Plant litter >... | reverse complement strand
AGAAAACCCATCCATGCCGGCGCCCACATACCATGAGCCCTAAAAATGCAAGGACGAATAAACGAAGAAGAGGGGAAAACCGGAAAAGAGCAAACAATAACACCAACACCAACCAACCCTGGCTGAATATCACAATCAAATGCCTGGAAAGAACCTCGCAGAAAACGAACTCACTCCATTATAAAGGCATCTCGTCCGTCCTTGGCTCCATCCGAAAGTATGCTTAGCTCGCTGGCTTTTGCTGCTCTAGTAAGGAGGTTAAGGCAGAGGTTTGGATTGAAACCGGTGCTAATGAGGATGTTAAGAATCAAATTAAATTAGGGAAGAAAAGGCCCACCATTCCAGGCGCAGAAGAGCTCCGTACCGGAGGATGTACCAAAGGAGTATCCAGTACCCTAGAATGCTGATACCCATGTGTATGAATGTTCCTAGCGGCTGGTAAGGGCACATGTATCGAAGACCCGGCATCAGGGTGTATTTGAGTGGCCTGAGAGAGATGTCGTCTGTGATTTTTATAGCCCCGACATCTCGAAAACCATTTGGATTGGGCATGCTGGAGAGGAGTTTGGAGCGGCAAAACGCCAAATACAGATGGTTGGTGGTCAGCAGCAGATCGTCGTGGTTGGAAAGAAGACGCTGTTGGATTAAAATGTTGGGGTCGGAGTGTAGGAGAAGGGGTATAGACAACAGTAGAGGGCGAGGTCGAGATTCCTCCCTGAGGATGGATTGGTCCTTGGAAGGGTTGTGCCGCTCCTATTAGGTACGTTTAGCCAGGCGGCCAGATACGACAACATTACTTGCCACCGTATCGGAACTCCCCGAATGTACCTGTAGCGCCTGGAGTCATCATGCCGCCATGAGACGGACCCGGGGTGGTTGCGAGACCAGCGGGGTGATTCGTGGGTGTGCTAGGCCCGTCGCCACGATGACCCCCCGTAGCACCAGGATGGAACATCATGCCGCCATTCATTCCTTGGTACCCAGTAAGAGCCTGAGCACCTTGTGCTGCGAGAACGGCAGCTTGAGCTGTGGCGCTGGCTGGTGGGCCAACTCCTGTAAGACCCCACATTTGGCCGTTCATGTCATCAGGTATATTTCCATCAAACACCTTTTTGCGAAGTTCCCAGAAAACAACACCAGTGAGCCAGGCATCAGAGCCAGCTGTGTGAGAGTTACCAATACGCTGACAGCCCAGCTCGTCAGCCAAGTCCTGAAGGCCAGACTTCGTGCCTAGATTGTTAAGGATGCTTGTTGCCTGTGATCCTATCACACCACGGCGTACCAGGCCATTCGCGTGCCTCCAGATGTATTTTACGTCAAGCAGGCGGGGAAAGAACACCTCAACCAGCTTCCGATACTCTTCCTCGTTCTCTGGCAAAGGCTTAGATGTGAGCATTTTGATTAGATAGGCAAAGTCGTAGCCAGAGTGGAATGAGATCCAGTTGACATCCTGAGTCAGGGTCATTCCGGAGGTGGTGAGCAGCGAGCCAAACTCCACTGGATCGATGCCTTGCTCAGCATGTTTCTGGAAGTCGGCACCAGACTTTCTCAACATTTGGATAGACTCCTCGTTGTACATATCTGCCTCAATGGAGAACTGAAAGTTGAAAGTCCATGTGCAGGGGCAGATAACCATGCTGCTGGCGTACTGCTGTACCGTCTTCGGCTGGTAACTAAGATGCTTTAACGCATTCGCGTCGAGACGACTGGGTGGCACCTCGCCCTGTACTGAGAAGAGTGTGACTCCCAGTTGAATAATTTTTAGTAAGTCAACGTTACACCGCACGGTCTGATAGTGATATGATGCTTTCGAGTTGAATTCTCCAATTGGTCTTGCTACTACACCAGGAAACTCGGTATCCTATAGCAAGAGTCAGTAAGATACGTAACTAAAGCCTGCGAAAATTCATCTAAAACTCCATGGATACCATGCCGAACTATTCGTAGTAGCCAACAAAAGAGTCCGAACCTGGCTATAGCTGATTGAATCCTTTGACGAGATCCAGTGAGAAGTTGAGAAGTGTACCGTCGCCAAAAGAAGTCTAACAGGTACAAGAAACGGGGACCGCTCACCATGCTGATATAAGGATATTGTTCCACAAGCGAGCGCAGCAGGTCCATCTCTTGATGCAGGTTCGATCTCCAAACTTCGCGTATGCGCTGGCCCGCGACGCCCTTCGCACCATCGTGTCCACGGTTCATGGCTGCATCTTGCTGCATCTGAGCACCGTGTGCAAACCGCATGCGCGCTTCGTGGCCGTCCAGCCCCGTGCCTCCACTTAAGCCGCCAAGCCCTGCGGAGGCACCCAGTCCAGCTCCACCAATACCTCCGCTGAGGGCGGCGCTCGACTGGAAGTTGGCCTGGTTATGGCTGAAGAGGTTGATGTTATGGCCCGGGTTCGCGCCGCCGAAGCCAGGGTGCTGCATGCTGGGCTGGTGTTGCTGTTGAAGCGGCGGCTGCTGGTGGACAGGTTGTGCGAGGTGGACGAAAGGGTTGGAGAGGTTGTGGCCGGGAAAGCGGCCACCGTGCGGCGGCATGGCGAGTGACTATGACTGAAGTCTGATTGAATACGGTTGCGCGGTGCCTGCGGGCATGCGGGCAGGGTGTGGTGAATGAAGGATAACTGCCGTCGGGTGCAAACCTGTGTTCAACCACTCTATGCAGCACGGGTGACGAAATATATGACCTGTTGGGCGCTCCAGCGAAAGCGATGGGACTGATCAACAATATCGTTTGTTCGTGGAACGTCGCCATGTCTGGGGCCAACCGAAGCTTGAAGATGCCAAGAGGGTATGGGTCTGTGCGCGGCAACCTCAAGCAGAGCTCCACGACGTCAACACATAACGTTTACATCCACAAGCCAGACCTGTCGGACACAATGCGGCCCTCACCGTAAGCAAAACCCTTTCAATGGCATATTGAGCGCCATTGTTAGCCTCCAGGCCCAGTACTGACCTGTTGCGCAGCCTCCGATTTGCACAACGCCCCTCTATCACGGGGTTTGACCCCAAGAAGTTCGCCGCAGCGTCCGGCAACGCAAAGGGCGATCCATGGGCACGATAGTATGCTCTCGCAAATACGGTTCAGTCAGGGAGTTTGCTAAACTTCTACAGTGAGGCCTGGCGATACACTGGCCCCTTCACCCGGTGGAACCGCTTCAAAGGGTCCTTTCCTGGCCTTGGTATTGCGACCGTCGCATTCGCCGGATACTGCATCGTCGAAGCCCTCTTCTTCCCAGATGACCATCATGGCCACCACGATGAGACAGCATAGGGTGGTTCAGTAGGAGTTGGAGCGAGCCGCACAGAAGAGGAATGCACACCATGGCGTACCGGGTCACGTTAGCTGTGAAATTTGTATATATGAAATACCGCACAGTGCCAGAAGAATATTCCGTTTGTCCAGCGCTCAAAGAAGGGTTCCCGTAGTACCTTTCATCTTTTTGGATACTTTATGAAGACGCCGCCCGTCAAGAATTGCGCACTAGACGCGTTAGCAAAGTGGTACAGACAACGAAAACGCTGTTTCGTTGATAAGCAACATAAAGAGATGATAATTCTGCTGCTCACAACCGATCATACCAGTGACTTTCGCCATAGAAATCATAGTTCACATCTGACTAGACCAGCTCGAAATCCATTCTGAAATACTTAGTAAGACTGCCATGCAGTCGTGATATGTTTTCCATTTACCAACTCAGATGTTTTTTATGATTAAGTGCACGTTGGTTCAACATATACTGCTTCAATGCGACAGGGGTATGCTCCTGGCCACCAAGAGAGGGCGTGCAGGTGAGCACGATACCACAGCTATATATGTGATCACACGTTCTTTCGTCTTGGGTAGCAAGATGTATCATTTCATTCTCAATTCTCTCCCTATTTGGTGGAACTGGTCACATGCTACCTCTAGCCCTAGTTTTTGCACGTGAAGAATATCTCAAAACATCAATTATCTAAGAGGTCAAATTCAGCCTCTACGTCTACAGAGGTACTACTTGAAATATACCCTTGACCATATCTATGCTAATACCAGAGCTATTCTCTCGGTCCGCGCACCCATTCACTTTCCGTGAAAACAGCCAAGTATCAAACAAAAAGACTGAAGCAGTCAGAGCATCAAAAAAATCCAGACGACCTCCATTCTGTACCACTTTCTATACACTTACCAACCCGTCCAAAGCCTTCCCGAAGCGATGCAAAAAATACACCCAGACCTCATACGTCCCATTTAAAAAAAATCACCCCACCAGCACTCTACCCCTGCCAACAGGCTGGCAACGCACCCACCGCGCCGGAAAGCACCGACCAGGCAATGCATATGCACGCACGCACGCGTATCTTCGCGTGTTGCGAGACCGAAAGAAAAACACCCTTCCCCCCTCCCCCTCCCCCTCCCCCTCCCCTTTCTCGGGTCCTTGCTTACTGTCACACGAAACGCCCCCGCGAGGCAAAACGGAAGCGGGTGCGCAGTAGTTGGAAAAATCATCGTGCCTAAGCGATACGCGCTGCGCTGCGTACCCATACCTCTTTTCGGCGAGGGGGGGGGCAGGGGGAGAGAGAGGAAATCTGCAGGGCCGCCTGGGGGATTGGAAGGGGTTCCGGGTTACATGGTTCGTGGGGTGAGGGTATGTATTTTTAGGTGTTTTCGGCACTTGAGCTGTGGTGAGCGTGTGTGAGGATGCGGATGGTAAGAGTGTAGGTGGTATAGCTGTTTTTTGTTGTTGTTGTTATGGCTGGGAGTGTTATTTTTAGGCTGGATGGTGGGGGTGGTATGAATGTGGAAATTAAACGCTGCTGAGGCTAAGTATGGCCAATTTAGGCGACGGAGGGGCGGGTAGAGGCGACTAGCGAATGGCAATGCTCGAGAGGTTTGGTAGGTAGATGGTGGAGGGTGTTGAAGCGAGGGTCGGATGGATGAATTCTATGTTCATAAGGATACGGTCTGAGTCCTGCTGGCGATCGGGAGCCATTTAGAATACGATGTAACAACACAAACCTTTTTCAATCGCCCATTCCGATCTTCAATGATCAGGAATGTCCGGTTCCACAGCACGCATGGTTCGCTCATTGCAAAGAGTCGATTCAAAGCGCCGAACGACCAAAGGAAGAGACGTTGGTTCGCAAGCCTTATGCCAGCCAACAGGCTGGGGGAGATCGATCTCAATGACGGCCATTGTTCCGTAGCCGTCGCAACTGGGTTGATAGTGAACTGTGCCCTTCTTGGTAGCACTCTAGGGGTGATAATGTGAAGCTAGCCAGTTCTGCATCTTCGTGCGAATTCGGCCTCAAAGGCCTATCACGCGCGAGATCGCCAATCTCGATTAGATAAGCGCTCCTGATGGCCGACCGTATTCTGATCGCCATGCTCCTATCTCGGGCTCCCAAGTCCCAGGCAGCCCAATCGCCTTGCCTCGTCCATTTCTCTGATGCAAAACAAATCTCCTCAACGCGGCTCTTCCCTTCCCCACCTTCCCTTTCCCACACCGCACAACTCTTAATCTCGTTCGTCACTCAGCGCAGGAGAGAGAAAAAAGAACCAACCCAACTGTCTCCCATTGCACATCTTTCCCCACGTGGGCGATTCGCAACCGAACTCCGCCCCCCGGAATCGTAACCGGAGACGACCAACTCGCTAGACCCAGCCTTCCAGATCCCGACAGCCTGGATATGTTACTCCATTTCGCTGAGCCGCTGGGGTGGCTGAGAGGCGTGCTGTTGGGTGCGAGGATGGCGTCAAACTGACAGCTTACAATACATGGCGGACGGTGAGATGGATGTCATCCACGCGCCTTGTGTGGTCGCTCCCCTCGCTCCTCACCTCGTAGCGAGCTGCCATCCGGGCCCAGTAGCCTGACCCGCAGCCTTGCACAGCGAGGAGCAGTCTCGAACGATTGCAATACCCGAGCATGTCGCCAGCGGCAGCGCGGTGCGGCCGCGCCGGGAGGTGCTCCCAAGCACATTCCTAGTCGAGCAACCTCCCCATCGCTCATCGCTGAACACGGTTCGTGTTTTTTGGGCTGCTTCCAGCAGGCCCCCCCGTCTGCGCTACGGAAATCCAAGGCTGCAGATCCAAAAGGCCGCTTGCGAATTCTGGTTCGAAATCCTCGACGCTAAGATTTCGTATTGGTATCTTCGGGGATTCGCTGCCGTGTTTGCGCCACGCTTGCGGCTGGTTCGCCAATGGCATCATTCGCGTACATAATTTTTTAAATGAAAAAAAGGAAACAGGGTAGGCATCGCACGACATGCTGCAGAGGATGCATGGAAGCGTAAATCCTAAGAGATGTTCTAGGGTTGGGCGATTTCGCATCAGGCCTTTCAAGGGCTATGGGCGATCCCTTCAGTCTTGGTGGAGATAAACAGAGGACAGATGTTCCGAGGTCCCTGGGATGAAAGAATAACTTGGTTGAGTCAGATTGTCTTGGAGGGCAGATTAAGTTAACGATTTTTCTAGTCTGGTGACGTCAGACTTGGACGTCAGTCAGGGCAGACATGTGCAGCAAAGGCAATTCACCGTTTAAAACTTTACGCTGTGGTCCAACTGCAGGTTACTGTTTGAGATAGGCGAACGATATTCCCCTCGTCCCAAAGGAACGGTAGGATTTTCATAATTTGTTCAATAAGTGCGGGCGAAGGATCGTCTGCACCAACAGGATCCGGCAACTGCCATCAGCCTAGAGCTTCGGATGCGTGCAGCAGCTGTGCCACAGCGGCGGGAATGCGGATTGGTTTGCGTGCTCTATTTACCGAAACGGACAACTCACCTTCGGATTTTCTGGCTGCGGTCTGCTGTTCCGGCGCGGATCTGTGAGGATGCCGGACATCGCAAACACTTTTGCGTTGTCTCTGACGGGGCCGAATGAGTGGAGGAAGGGCTCCACCCATCTGACTTTGCAACCTGGTGAAGCCTCGTCTTTCCCATTCCCATAGATAGGAGTGGCTCGGATCACCGGCAGTTTTCGTCCCCCACACCCAGAGTGACGGATGGGCAAGACAGGGAGCGATGAGGGCGGCGATGAAGTGGGCCGGGGGAGGTTGGTTACCCAAGTGTGGAAAGTGAAGCGAAATTAGTAGCGGGGAGAAGCTGATGGCTATGGGTCCTTCCAACGATGACGAATACACCCTAGAAGTAACTATTCGGAACTGCATCATCACAATTTGCTCATGGTGCATGAAGGAGTGGGGTTGGGAGCATCAAAAAAAAAGCTGCGATGTCGCCTGCTACTTTTAGAGAAGCGTTTCGGCAGTGTCAGTCACCGCCATCTCTGTGCATTAACGTGCGTGCGTTATTTTGTCAGGAAGGTGCATGTTCATTGGGCGAAGGGAAAAAGAAAACAACAAGATGAAACAATTCGGAGCGACGTGAAACGAAACAATCATGACTCGTTACGCTACAGATCTGCGAACGACGACAGCGGTGCCTTTCGGATTGACCCGGAGTAGGTGTGTGCCATTCACCTCGACGTCATGCTAGAGATGTAGTTGAGTATCTCGTCAGCTGGTGAGGGCGTCAGGAGGCGACAGACTGAGTAATGCGGTGGGCGAAAAGATAAAATGCTCCACAGCCGCGGAACCCAATACGTTAGCTTTCTGATGCTTGTAATCTTGTTGATTGTTGATATCTAAAGCGCCGAAATGCGTTTTTCGATGAATTGAATGATATCGAGCCTTTCCAGGGGGGTCATTGTGGTGTATAGACAAACCTAGAGCGCAGAAATAGCGGATTGATGATTCAACGTCCGGTGTGTACCTGAATGGCCTGGAATGGAAGCTAAAGAGGCCATCGGAAGAGGTTGATGAAATGGTGGAGGCAATAATAGAAAAAATCACAGCCGGCTGAGAAAGGGGAGTGAGCAAAAGCCAGTGAGTGGAGACGGATGCTAGGCTCCCAAGATATTGGCAATGCATATTCGATGTGGGAAGCAATAGGACATACATATCAGCACACGTACATGTACATGTATGTATGCACATGGAGATTTTGTGGGCGCAGTACATTATTAGCTGAACTCTGAGTAGAAGTCGGAAATAGGCTCCGAGCCAGAGGGTGCCGAGTGCAGGCGATGGATGAGAACCCGGCCGTAGGGCCATAGGGCGCAGCGCATGGGTTGCAAGGGATTCGGGACTGCAACTGATCGACTCCAGAGAGGTGGTTGGGCTCGACATCGGGAGAGTAGCAGGTGGAGCGGCGCGTACGGGGTAGCACGGAGACACTGAAGGTTGCACTTCTCGTCGACGCAGGCACCAGGGGCAGACGAGCGTCATCGGGAGCAGACCACGCTGTTCCTGCAGGAGGCGCGAAGGCACTGGACTGGCTGGCTGGCGAGGTCGCGTTCTCGGGACGTGGTGCTGCTGGCGAGGGACGACGGCGCTCGAAAAAACGCGCAGGTGTTCATCGGGTGCCGGGCTGGTGGGATGGGGGCGCAAATAGTGTGCAGCAGCGTGTTTGGACGTGTTTGGACGTGCTGCCCACGGCTGCACGCACAGTGAATTTCGGCAGCGCAGACAGGGCAGACGCGATGAGTCGGTGTGCATCTCAGCTGCCGTTGCAGCCAGTCGCTCCAAGTCGCTCCAGTCGGTGGTGTCCACACTGTATTGCTTACTGCGCCGGCTGCGCTGCGCACACGACCACCACGCGCCAGGTCGACGCCCACAGCCCGACCCACCACCAGCACCACCACCAGCAGCACCAGCAGCTCCACCAGCACCACCTCTCCGCCTGCAACAGCCCCAGCAGCCCCAGCCGTGGACTGGGTACCGTTCCACAATCGCACACGCAATCGCCTGTCCTGCTCTTGGTGCTCCTCGTCGTCCCTATGCCGTGCTTCAACGATTCCTGCTGCCGTGCCCGTCGATTGTTACCAGATGTGGCGGAGCGCAATCGGCGCCGTACGCAAGTCGCTTGGCCGGGCCCATGGCACCTCGAAACGTGCCTGTCGAGCGAGTGATGACGGCGAAGGACGAGTCGTCGTGGTCGTCCACAGGGCTCGCCCGGAGGCCTCGAGCGGCCATGAGGCGTGCTAGGGCCGACAGTGCACACAGCACAAGAGACACAATTGTCACCTGTCACGCGTGTTTCGAGGCATGAGCCCGCTGGTCGTCGGCTGTTTCATCGCACCGTGTCCGCGATTGGGCGACGATGGCTGCCGTGGTGGCTCAACGGTTGCTAGCGATGCTGGGAAACACCATTTGACGGCTACGCACGAGAACTGCTCGCCTCGAACCCGGCCGTCCCAGGCGACGTGCATCCCCCCTCCGCCGTGCCCTGCACGCGTCCTCAGGAACCGCCAGGAACTGCTCACGGCCACGGCTACGGCAAAACGCGACGTGCCCGTTTGAACTGTGTGCGCCTCGTCTTGTTGCGTCTGGCCCGTCCGCGCTGCTGGCCTGACGGCGGCCCACGGCCCTCGGCCGCTATCGTCAGGCTTCACGGCACTCCTTCTGCGTCCATCCGTTTGTTCTGGCGACAGCACGCGCTCGTGCGTTCCGTCTTGACGGCCTTGCTACGGCAGCCCAGCACCTGCACGGCCAGCTGGACTGGTTCTCCAGACTGTGCGGTGAGACGTCCGCTGCCGAAATGCTCTCCATCGCGCAACAGTGGCCGGCGCGCAGAGGGTCGAGCTGCACGCCCACTCTGCGGCCACTGCGGGCCAGCTGCACCATTTAGCCGTTTTTATGCCCCTCGACGCCCAATCATGGCCGCCGGTAATTCCCCTGCCATGTTGTAAAATGCTCTGCGCCGTTGCGCCGGGCCGCTTACTCTACCGCGCCAGCTGCGAGTGGCTGAAGGTGCCCGATTGACCCTGGCCGGCCCCCCTGGATGCCGCATCCCCCACCCTAACATCCATGCCGCATCCCAGGGTGCTCGACTCTGAACACACACCCCGAACACGGATCCGTGCCTCGAGGCCATCCTTTCGTGCAGTGGCCTGTCCCTGCTAGTAGGGATGCTAACTTCGGCGAGCACAGGGCACAAGACCTTTCTTCACGCACCCATGTCCGTTAAGTACTTTGTACGTACATACCATACATACATACTGAAGCCATCCCTACCTTTCCCAGCCTGTAATCAGCTTCTCATCCCATCCGATGTCGTACTGCGAAAATAGCTACTGAAACGCACATATACCCACCCCGTCGTCCCCAATCCCTTGCCCTCGAACCAGATCGTCGTCGCATCTACAATACACGACCACCACATTCTACATTCATTTTCCTTGCTTTCATCTGCCCGTCCACCCTCACTCGCGTAGCCACGCCTCGCTCTCGTCTTTATACAACACTGCAGCCACAAGATCACTCCTTGCATCTTCTGTTGCCAGACAGCACATCCTCGCCTTAGTTCTGCATTACAGTCCCAGTCTCCCAGGGATCCCGCCCCGGTCGGCATAAACGCGCTACATTGTGGTCTGTTCCCCAGTCTGTCCACACCAGGCTCTTTCAACCAGCCATTATACCAGGTATGCAATATAGTAAGGCCTCGGACTGCTCCCGCGGCTGAGCCATTCGTCTCCTTTCCTTTCCTTTTTGTTACCGCACTGTTTACCTGGGAGAATGATCCCGGCTCTCTGTACGTTTGTTTCCGACCAACCCGATTTCATTCCTCGCCATCCTGGCTCGCCTGCTTAATAGACCGGCAAACACAACCTGCTGACACGCCCAAGTAGGAATTACTATAAGTTGGTAATATCCCGGCCACGCGTGCGCGACAGGTTTCCCCAGATATCCCAATTCGTCACCACGACCTCCATCCCTCCATGAAGCAGGCCCTGACCATCTCGGCCAGCGACCTGCGAGGCTCCGTGCACGACAACATTACAACTTTCCCAGGTCTATAATTCCGCCAGCACCTTCAATATTCTTTGGCTCCTTTCCGTGCTCCAGCCATGCCAGCCTTCAATAAGAGCAATCCTTTGCCACCGTCCAGTCAATCGTCTGTGGATTCTTTGGTCACCCGTCCCTCGACTTCGACCTCAGCTTCCAATGCTGGCCTGTCTCAAGGCTCTGGGGCGTCTTCGTACGGGGACACGTACTCACCTGAACAATCTGTAGGATCGTTTACCGGCAAAAGACATTCCGTTTTCACCTTACGATCGCGAAGTAATACCGCTACTTCAACCACGTCTTCTTTCTCGTCGTCGTTGAGTCCACCTAGAATGGGAGGTCATGATGGCTCGTCGCATCGCTCGCTCTTCCGTGGGAAAAAGGCAAAGAGGACAAGTGGGTCCTTTTCGCCCTACATGTCGCATGATCAAGAGGAATCTCAGGTTGCAAGCAAAAGGACATCGGTGCTTCGCAAGGCCAAGAGGCAGGTGGATGCCTCCGAAGGGTCTGGTGAGTTGATATATGTCTGGGGGTCGTGCAACTTTTTAACTTTCGCAGGGCAAAGCCTAAAGCATCGCATCTCGAGTCCATTCGACTTTCAACATCTCACGCACACTGATAGACATCAATTTGCTGCCTTGCAAGATGCGTCCGGCAAAGACCTGGTCGCTGGGTTTCAAGCAGTTAGCGCGTCCCAGGCACCTCGAAAAGATTTAAAAGGCATCAAAGCGGAAGCTCTCCATTTTCAGAATTTTTCGTCTGAGAACCTGGAAAACCCTGCGCAACGTTCGGCTTCTGCCCTGGATTTCATGCCAGACCAAGACCTTGTTGAGCCTGCTGCTGCCTATCAAGAACCCCTTCCATCCCAGGCTGATGCAACCCGACCCTTCCTTCGTCAGACCCGCTCGGTTGAGAGTTTCTCGAGACCCGGGGTGAGCTCACGTATGCATCGCCATACTCAATCTGCCAATCCTCCACCACGAGCGTTGTCTCGTGCGAGTGTTACCGAAGGAGAGTCCCAGGAACAGCAACCCAGTCCTGCTACAATACGGCTTCATCGGCAGTCTAATGTCTGGGACCAGTTTGCGCCACTAAGCCCTACGCGCGGTGGTCATCTGCCTACTATGGAGGAAGAACCTGACAGCGTCGGTCATGCTCTCACTACGCCAGACAATTCAGCTATTCATCCTTTTACTCCTTGTTTCAGTCCTGGCCTTGAAGACGTCGCGGAGGAGCCAGAACGCTTCTCCAGTCCCCGACCTGCACCTCAGCCTCCTGTTATGGCCGCAAGATCACCACGATCATCCTCTCCTGATTACTTCGCTTTCAACACCCACTCTACGATTGCTAGATCCCAGAGTCGAAAAAGTTCATGCACATCTCCAAAGTCTTCAAGCCAAAAACAGGGTAGCTCACGACCAACATCGCAAATGTCGGATACGCTGGGCTCCCCAGGCCTCTCGCGGAAGCATTCAATCAAAAGAACGTCGACGGTTCGGAGAAAATCCAACACATGGCGAGTGATTGAAGAATCCTGGGAAGATGACATTGATTACATTTACGATAATGCTCTTGAGGCAGAATGTGACTTTGATTGGGGTCAGGCGTCCGAGCAGACGTTTGAGGCGCGCAATCGTAGCGACATTGTTGAACGAGATCATCGACGTGAATCTACTATTGCATCACACCCTAGCCTAGCACCCTCGCTTATGCGTAACGAGGAGCCGGCATCAAGCCCAGAACTTTATACTGGTGCCTTTCGCCCTTCCTTACTTGTCCCAAGCACAATCAATGTTCCTGAGTTGGAAATGAGATCGGCTGTCTCCACCTCAACGGCTGATACCGGCGTGCACACGCCATCGGACTTCTTCAGCCACCTTGTTTCCCAGCGAAATCCATTCAGTGAGGTTGATGATTATGGTTTATTGGATTCTCAAGAATATAAGGATCATGTCTCGCGAGAGGAGATGTACGAAGACATTTTGGCAGATTATGAAGGTTCTGAGAAGCATTTCCCGCTATTGGACGCAAGCCGAAGCATTGCCAGTTCAGCTCGTAGCAGTCATACCCGGGCTAGCAAGCGCAGCTCCTATGACAGCAGTATGGTATCCAGCGGTCACGGCTCCGGATCTTGGGTAGCAGGTATCCGTCGCTCTGCGAGCTCCTCCGGAAGCCTTCCAGAGCTTGTCCATTCGTCTCGAGTGGTCCGTCGAGACATGTCCGTTATTGTGGATCAGCTCACTGAGCAGGTTGCGTCTCTCTCAACTACTGAGGATGATTACAATGAGAGAGAAGAGGATGATGACGTTACGCCTCCGGGGCGCGCATCACACGCACAGACGTTCTTCGCTTCGGATGAAAATCAGTTGAGTGAGTCTAAAGAAACGTCCATCGACGCTGAGGTCAAAACATCTCTTGAGTTGGCTCGCCGAGGATCCAACCGGTCCACCCGCATTTCGACCCATCAGCACAAGTATGCTTCTTCGGATGGAGCTGCCAAAATGCTTGCTTCGCCAAAGTCTGCTCCACGGAGCAGAGTCGCCAGCTCCAGCGTGCCGCCGCCCAAACGGGAACAGTACTTCAGCCTCTTCCCCTCTCCACCAACACATACAGCAGCTTTCAAACCAGCATCAAGGTCTACTAAACAGTAAAGGCTGATATTACCCATCGCAAGCTAGGCTGCTAGCATTGCATAACGCTCACAACAGTTCATTTCTCACGATTTTTACGACTTTGCATACTTTCTTGTTGATACTCGCTCTACCGAGGCTTGATGATAGTTTCCTTTACCATTGGGAAGGCCTGGAGTTATAATACGGGAACCAGGAAGACAAAAGGCCTCCAGAACTTTTGGTATTTTGGTTGGTTGGGTGAAGTTGTTAATCTTCTCGCACTTTTGCACTCACGGAGAGGTCCTCAATTTCTTTGCAACCAGTCTTTATTCGATTTTTCTTATATCGTCTTGGGAAAGGGGGGGTGGTTTCCTCCATGCAACGGCGTTTTTCCACTTGGGGCTCTGCCATCATCACGGTGCGAAGGCCAGGTATTCCTCATTTCTATCTGTACTACTACGCGGCCCACTAGGCCTACGTTTACTACTCGAATGCGTCATTTCCTTTGTCCGGGATTTCCTGAAAGCGCGGATGTATGTCATGTCATGACGTGACGATGCTGATGCGTTGTGGGCTTGGTGGTTGGCCGGGTTTTATCTGCAACCTCATTTCCTTTCTTTGGGAGAGGTATACAAAGAAAACCTGGGACATGGGCATTACTACTATCATACCATGTTTTCTTTTTTTTTTTCCTCATCCGTTTATACAGAATAACTATATTCAACGAACGTTTAGAGAAACATGAAGTCACTATACAAGGATACTTGATCCAATCTCTGCTCTCGTATTCTTCCCCTCCTTAAGGAAATGAGAGGGGCTGTTGCAGCCTGTTTTGCGTATGTAGGTGTGTGTGTATGTGCTTTTTTTTGCCTTTGCCCTCAGCCTGCGGTTCGGCGGTCTGCAGCTCTTTTTCTTTTCTTTTCGCGGCTGAAAACAGGGTGCGGTGGTATGTTCATGCAAATAAATAAAAAAGGCGGCTGTTGTGCTACGATGCGTACATTACACACAGGCGAACGGGAACGATGTGCGCTGCAGTAGCTTAATTTACGAGGTGGCACGGGGGGGTTTGCTGCTCGTTTCAAGGAGACGATGAGCAGAGAGAGGGAGGGAGGGAGGGAGAAGGAAGGAAAGGAAAATGCCTACTCAGAGCACACGTTGGGAGAGGTATGCGTCGCGTCCACCATCTAGATTCTACTATGGTTCTGAAGGGATAGACGGACGAGTTGATACGCGATGGCAGGACAAGAGAGGCCAGGAGCGCCCTGTCCCGCCATCGAGCGATCGCAGGCGAGACCCTGTCCGTCGGTTTCGGCCTCTCTCTCCCCTCTCTCCCTCTTTTGCCGCGAAGCAGCCGCGGCGTAGCGCAGCACAGCGCAACGAAAAAGGACAGACAAAAACGGCTGGTGGCCCGCAAGTCCTGTGCTGTGCTGTGCTGTGCTGCTGGTGCCATGTGCCTTTTTGGCGGCGTTGCCCTTGCTCGTCTGCTCCGCCCGGGCTAGGCGAGTCGTGACGGGGATCCTGCGCCGTGGTTGTTTACCCACTTCTTTCTCCACGCTCTTTTTCCTGTTCGGGAACCACGGTTTTCCTTACTTTGTTTTCGTTGCGGTGTGCTTGGGGTGGGGATCCGAGCGGGCGCGTGTTTCTCTTTCCTTGCTCGGCTGGGGTCGACGGCGCATGCTGTGCACGCAAAAAGGTATAGTTGGCGCGTGTGGGATGGGAAGCTGTCGGTGCGAGAGGCAGCGATAGGCGGAAGAAGGGACGTGGCATGGCCTGGGTGCGACGTGGTCTTAGGAGGGGTGTGGTATAGGGATTGTGGGGAGGCACGGAGGTTGATTTTTCGCCGGGATGGGGGTAGGGACATGGACATGGGGATTCGAGGAATGGATGGGGCGTCAGCTGAGGAGAGGTGGGGCAGCGGTTTTGGGATGATGGGTGTGGCTGGCGGTGTGATGGGTGTGGATTGCTCTGTAGCGAAAGCGGGACGGACGGGGGAGACAGATGGACGGGGGAGGGGTCGAGGGTAAGGGTGTGGGCAGGGCGAGTAGGATCATCGGGATGTTGTATCGGAGGAGAGCGGAGTGGACGAGTCGTGGTGAGCGGGACGAGGATATGTACTTGTGTACATGTATTGTTGTTGTATGTGTGTGCTGGTTCGCTGTTCAGATGATGATGAGCGTGGGGAAGGATGAATGGATGCGAGGACTGCTGTCTGTCGCTTCGTCGATCGGCTCGCATCTGCCCTGTCCGAGGCACTTATGCTGGCTTACTGTGTACAGTACATATACCTTCACATGTAGCTCCGCACCGCATGCGCCTGCATACTCTCACACATACTACCCACATCCATCCGCTCCATCCCGATACAAGCAGCCTCTCCCCATTCCCAAGTCCCCCAACCCAGTTAATCCACGCACATGCCAGCCTCATTCCATCGCGGCTAAGTCGCGCGCTGCACTCGGTCAAAACGAGATCTTAAAGCTCCGTGCAATATAACTCGGATGCGTGCTTAATGCGACTGATGCTATGGCCGGGATCCCTGATCGCCAAGTAGGGATCTGCGTGAGATTGATGGAACGCATCCCGGCTGCTGTTGCGAGGCGAGGACGTTGGCCCGTGGGTGGTGCATACGAGAAAGGTGGGTGATCTGTGATCTGGTGGGAGACGCGTCGCGTGCACGAAGAAGAGAGATGAATTGAGATTAGAGACGGATGTGGATGAGAGTGGATGTTTGTTTACAAGCGGGAAGCAATAACGCGTCGAGCGCGTTTTGTTGAGAAAAGTTAGATTAGGAAGACGGGCGTGGGATGGATTTATTTTTGGAACAGGAGAAGGAAGAAGAAAAGATGAAGAGAGAGTTCAAGTAGGACGTGGGATGGATGGAAGATGTGATCAACTTCGCGGTGTTCAGTACTTGTAACATTCTAAACTTTTACTTGTCTCCGCGGATATGAAACGTCACGAAAGCACACGTCTTCTCGCAGTCATCCAACTAACACACTCATCAGTAATCCTACATCGAGTCTGGGCAGAGAACAAAACTACACACACATCCCCTGGCCCTGCAGTCAACAACATTCCCATCCGACTCTTCTTCAACCCATTCGCAACACCTCTAAACTATCTCCAAGCTTCATCTGCACGTAACCAGGGATCCCGCTGCATCTTCCTGGCATAACGAAAAAAATTAAGACCCATATCACAAGGTCTACCGCCCTAAAAAGAAGGGTAGCACCATGGGCCTCACGTTTTTGCCCTGCATGAACGGTCTCACACCCCACAGTGGCAAAAGGTACCAGTGGCGAAAGCCTTGATCCAAGTTCTAGGTCAGCATATGCATTAGAGCGTTTCACAACTGAAGGAAGGAAAAGAATAGAAAAGCTACGCGGGAGCTAGTAACGGCGGTGCATGAACGCATACGCTTCAGCTACCTAGCTAGGTACATAGGTACGGTAGTAGCATGCAGAGTGCAGAAGTAGAATGCATCAGTAGAAAGGTATTTAATTTGCATTACAATTCAAGGATGGGGGAAAAGGGGGTATACTGAAGTTCTTCAGTCCGGTTCCAAGCCGGTTTCTCTCTGCTAAACTGACTGCGCTCGACGACGTTGTCTCCGCGGATGGAGACTATGTCCGCATAGACTTGGCCGCCATAGCTCGTTCATGATCCTCTTTAACCACGCTACTATTTAGAAATCGAACCAGCCAATCTTGGAATACTACCCAACTCAGTCCAAGCTCGCGCTAAACGGTCGACCAACAGTGCCCATACGCAATCTTTCGCTGAGATTTGAATCGCCAGTGCGACGCCAGCCCTATGCAAGACGGCAAGAAACCCCGACTGCGGTATCTCAATCTCACTTCTCCAATTTCCAATCAACTCTTCTGAACGTGAACATGCAGGTCATAGCATTATAGGAAAAGCGTCTAGCCTCCATTCACTTGACCGTTGCTGTTGTCGCCACCCATGTAGCGTTGCATGTAGGATATGTAGTCATACTTGGGCACCTCGCGGTCTTCCTGCATATCTGGGCCCTTGTGCTCGGGCATGCTTGCGATGAGGTCTTCGATAATTTCATCAGGGACCAGAGAGTGGCGAAGATCCAGCTCTGTAACGTATGGCTTTGAAATATCAGTATCATGGTTCAGATTACTGCAACCACATCACGTACCTTGCCATCTGCAACCTCCTTGAATGACTCAAACACCTGCTCAGCAGTGTTTTGATCCTCGGTTTCGTCGACCATGAAGCGGATGAACTGCTCAAAAGTGACATAGTCGCGACCTCCGCTAGTATCTCGAAATTTCTGGTGCATTTCCTCTTCGTCGTATACCAGTCCCAAACTTGCCAAGGCCGCCGAAAATTCTAGCTCTTGTAGCGAGTTTGATACGTCGCGATCGAAATGTCGAAAGACGGATTCAAACTCTTCGAGCTGTATAGGAGTTAGGTTCGTCATGTTACGGGCAACCATCTGATTCTCTAGGAAAGCCAACTTCTTAGAAACCGATGAGCGAACCAAGCCAAGTTCATACTCTAGTTCATCGTAGGTGTATGTCGTGAAGTCATTTTCCTCGATGTTGGCTTCTACACACTGATCATCTATCGAAGCAATGATCTTCAGATATTGATCTAGTGGTGCAAGGTTGTCGCTGATCTTCTTGGTATGTTCCAACTGGTCTTCTACGTCACCCTCTAACCCGGAAAGTGATATCGAGAGAGTGTTCAGAGCTAGTGCAAAATCGTTAGCTTTGTCTGCAAAGGATTTCCGTAGAGCGTTTTTGATGTCACGAATTGTCTCGTTAATGATCTGGGAACGGTCACGCTCTGCTTTCATAAGGTTAGTCCATGCTGTATCCAGTGCCTCCAAGCTCAGCTCCGCGGGTGGATCGTATGGGCGCAGCCGATATGTAGAGAGTTTCGTCTTGATGTTACCGAGGAGGCCAACAAGATCGGATTTCTCGGCTACCCATGCTCGTTTGTTCTTGCGCTTATATTCGATGAACTTGGTTGACTGGTTCTTGGCATCAGTGTACGAGCCGTCGAATGTGGCCTCCTCCCACTGCTTGCGCTGCTCAGCGATCTGGCGCAGTAGCTCGCGCATACGTTTCTCAAAGTTGTTCTGCATTTCCCAGGCACCATGCATGTTTTGGACGAACTTCTCAACGCGACGGCCCGCATTCTCGACCCGCTCCATCTGAGAGAAAGCGTGGAACCAGTAGGCAATATAAGTCATGAGGGAACGTTCGTCGGGTTTGGCTACGTCGCATACGTCTTCCACGTCGAGAAGGTCGGGAATGCCAATCTCCTTGGAGGCAATATCGAAAGCGAGCTGCATGTTGCCACGGTGGTCATTTTTGTCTAGACTGTCATAGTCGATCAAGTCGGGGCGGTGGATATCGAGCAAGGCACAACTGTTGTTCGTCAGCCTAAGTAATACCGTGATATAAACGCTACTCACAATGCTAGACCATCATTCCAGCTGGTGGAGAAGTCGCGCACCTCGACCTCGTCATAGCACGCCGTCTTCCGCTGGCACCACAACAATAATCCCTCCTTGGCGCTCAGACCCTCTTCGTTGATATCGCTGATGGTAAAGCGTAGAATCAAAGTCCAAATCAGACCGAGTATGATCTTGCTATTGCCGTCAACCACGTCCTCAGCACCAATGTTGGTCATCTGGATACCCCTCCTTTTAATGTAATCTAGGGACTTATTGACATTCTCGAACTTCTGCACTCGCAGCTTTGGACGGGAGGCATAGCGACCGAGGGACTCGTTGCTCAGGATCTCGAGGAGGTGTATGAGGACAATCTACGCGGGGTCAGTAAACAAAGAGCGGTATGCGGAGTTGTCGGCGGGGGAGAAGCAGTAGAAGGCAGAACGCGAGGAGGAATAACTGACGCCGTCGGAGAGGTCTGTAATGAGGTCGCTGATCTCGACCTCGCGGGCTTTGAGCTTGCTGTTGAGCCTGCATACAATCTTAGCTATGGCGGTGCACAGGGTTCGGGCGGGGGAAGCGCACCATTTTGTGAATGTTTTTTGCTGGACCTTGACCCATTGCTGCTCAAGGGGCGCCATGGTGGGCAGTGTACATTAGGGCTGTGGGGAAGATGTGCGCGGGCAGTAGGAATACGGGCGCGAGTGTTGGGTGTTGCTGCTGCTGCAGTGAGTGCTCGAGGGTGTGTGTGGTTGTCCGCGGCCAAAATAATGGGGCTTGGGCTTGCGGCGATTCCGCTGGCTGGCTGGCGGGGGTCCGCAACCGCTGTCCTGTCAACCTGTCGTTGGCTCCCTGCTCGCTGCAAAGTCAACCCTGCTCGCCAATAATCTTGCGCTCCGTCCCAGTTTTAGTACTTCCAGCTGTTTTCACCGATTGCCCAGGTTGCTGGAAATACTCTCCGTCTTGCCTGAAATCGAGGGCTGCTGTCTCAAAGCGCATTGCAGGCTCTGCCTCGGTCATGCAGCGGCTGACTGCGCGCCTCCCGGGCACCACGACTGTCGAAGCCACAGGGACTGCCCCCTCGCTGCCGTATCATGAGCCAGGAATCGTGACTATCCTGACCTTGTCATCGTTCCTGTTGCTCCTTAACATCATTTACTATGCACTTGATCGTCTTGTCTACTGCGGACTGCTCGGCCAGGTGTTCATAGGGATTGCCTGGGGAACTCCAGGCGCAGAATGGCTATCCATAGAAGTAGAAGAGGTTATAGTGCAGCTAGGCTATCTCGGATTGCTTCTGCTTGTATATGAAGGTAATTATATCCTGTGCCAATCATGAGTGCGACAACGTTCCATCATCTACGTAGTTGATATCTATTCTGACCTTAACCCCTTCAAGTTAACAACTTACTAATAGGTAATAGGCGGTCTTTCAACTTCCTTTAAGTCTCTTAAAGCCAACCTTGCCCTATCAGCTGCTGTGGCACTCACTGGGATAGCTGTTCCCATCGGCCTTTCATACACCCTTCAGCCACTGCTGGGGGCTACGGCTCTGCAGGCCTTTGCCGCAGGCGCAGCATTGTGCTCAACGAGCCTCGGGACTACCTTCACTGTCCTTGCTTCTAGTGGGCTGTCGTCTACCCGGCTTGGGGTTATCTTGACCAGCGCCGCTATGATGGATGATGTTGTTGGCCTTGTCATGGTCCAAGTCATCTCGAACTTGGGTGGAGGCAGTATCGATGCCATTACTGTAGTCCGCCCAGTTTTTGTTTCTCTCGCATTCGCTTTACTCGTGCCTTTAACGTGTCTTTTGATAATCAAGCCTTCTACCTTGCTCCTCAACCGCTATCGAAAAGCTCACCCGACTTCGTGGATCGCGAAGTCAATTGGCCTGGAACATACAGCTTTTGTGATACACAACGGGCTTCTCATAGCACTTGTTACCGGAGCCAGTTATGCCGGAACATCTAACCTATTCGCTGCCTATATTGCTGGAGCAGTGATTAGCTGGTGGGATACTAATGTCCCTCACCAAGACAACCAATCTAATGCACAGGCATCAGCGGAGAAAAAGCTCAAAGGAGTAAAAAAACATAATTCTAACACTCCTCTGACAGGAGAAGGGGTCCTAATTACACAAAACAATGTGCAAATTCAGACGCATGAAGAAGCTGATCTGGCTGACCGAAATTCTGGCTCCATTGTTTACGAGCGGTACTACCAGCAGGCTGTCAGTCGGATTCTGCGACCGTTGTTCTTTGCGTCAATCGGATTTTCTATTCCAGTCACTCGGATGTTCCGTGGCTCGATTGTCTGGCGAGGAATCGTCTATGCAGTTTTGATGAGCGTTGGCAAGTTGGTTTGTGGGTTGTGGCTGGTTCGCTTTTCAATGGCGCCGTTTATCGACTACCTCCAAGACATTACTGCACGAGTGCGTCTCCCATGTGTACCTCACGTCTGGGGTAAGGAGACCGCCATAGCAACTCGTGATGCACCGAGCCAGTCACAGCCCTCAGGACAAGATACACCAGCGGCTGGTACCGAGGTGTCTGCGCACATTTTAACCGTGCCAAAGCCTTTCTCTCTCCAACCCGCTCTGATACTTGCTTGTGCAATGACAGCCAGAGGCGAAATTGGATTTTTGATCTCTGCAGTCGCAGAATCGAAGGGGATATTCTCATCAGCAGGTACCCAGACCAACTCGGAATCGGACCTATTTCTCATTGTGACGTGGGCTATCGTGCTGTGTACTATCACGGGACCCTTAGGCGTCGGACTTTCGGTTCGCAGAGTGAAAGAGCTCGAGGCAAGAAAGAACACAGAGAGAGAAGGAGCAGGGCGCGATGTCCTTGGCGTGTGGGGAGTAGAGTAACGGCAGCATTTTGGCAGTGAGAGAAGACGTTTGGGGGGATAATTCTGGTAACATCAGCTAGTTCGAGACGCCTCATACCTGTCTGCCACGCAATGCAGGAATCTAGGCTTTTGGTAATTGGATTCAGAGTCGAAAGACAGAAATTACATTCTTTGAGGGGGTGGCAAGATCTTGGAGAAGACGGCCACCGTAAAACTAGGTCGCATATTTGAGTCGAATATGCATGCCACCTTCCAGCGACATTCAAGTCAAGTTGACGCTTAGAGCAGATGGAAACATTTAAGACGTGCCGCACAGATTGCGATTGGAAACGCGTCGAATGCCCAGACAACTTCAACATGGAATTCGATACAATTGCCCGAGGTTGAAACGCGGAAATACATCCGCTTGGTGGACGCCCAAAGCTGGAGAGCAGGCTTTGAAGTTTGCGAAGCGATCGACAACTTGAGGACGGCGGTCAGTAGACGATGGAACGCTAGAGATGCCATGAGGCTGACAGTTGTAGACATGTTAGACGTCGACAGGACGATCTGCAGAGTGCCCAAGAGCGGAAGGGCAGGTGTTCGACACGGCGGTCCGTAAAAGATAGACGCGCTTGCGGGGCGGCAGGGCACCCGTGGGTTTCAGGCGACGAGGGTGTTTCAGAGCGGCGTCTTCCTGATTCAGATGGCCGTCTGAAACAGTGAATTGGGCAAATGCAGCGTGCTGTCGAAACACGCCTACCAACGGCTGTATGCCCATGCCGGCTGGGTCGATTACTCGCAGCAGCCTGAGATGGCGCCCAAAAGCTTCTGCCCTCGCCACGATCGACTTATTGGCTGTCGTGTGTTTCTTTGACGCTCCTACTGTCAGCTATCACGTGCCTTTGCAGCGCCGCTTTAGCTGCCTGCGCGAGGGCGGCGGACTCGACGAAGCTAACCCTTGAAGACTACTCCACCGCGGCCCCAACTCGCCCTTCACGACCCCCAGCCCTCTTCTTCTCACGACGCCCTCACTCTCGCGCCAGACAACTGCGAGCCCTCTCAGCCTCGCGCCGGATCGCCTGTGTCTCATCCATGAGGGGAACTGGCTAGGACCTGCTCGTGGTGCGAAATCGACAAGTGTGGCCTACGCTCACTTTTACCAACTGCCCCAGCGCTGCCCACCGACACTTCGCCTTACCCGCCACCTAGACGCCCATTTTTGACTGGCTCCTGCTGCCGTGAGCCTCTCTGCTTGCAGCGCGCGAGCTTTTCTGGACCGTCTGCAGTGCTCTTCCTTCTCTGACCGTCCCCCGCACTCGCCGCACTTCCCCAGCTCTGGTCGCCTACGGCCACTCGCCATAGCAGCAGATATCGCTGTCTGTTATTTAATCACTAGTCTCGCTATTTTCCACATAATCGTGACTCCAAGTAAGTCTTTGGCCAATTCACGATATTGTTCCCATCTTTCAAGCCTTCATTCACCCACCTTCCTTTCACGTACAAGAACGAGCACTGCCATTTTTATAAGCTTGCCTCGCTCCCCAAGCTCGACTGCTCAATACTAACAACAATCTTTCAGCATGTATTCGCGCGATCCGTACTCTCGTGATCAATTCATGAACCCGGGCCCTGCCCCACGGCCTCCCACTGACCGCCCTCGGCTCGCTCTGACTCCAAACACCAGCAACACCCTGCCCGGAAACATGGCTGGCCTGAGCCTGCAGTCGCCCGCATACAACAGTGGCTATAGCAATGGGTCGACTACCTCCCTGGCCCGCACCCAGTCTGAGAAAAGCTTCTCCGCAAATACGACAGTCAAGGAGGGTAACGTCAAAGTCAAAGACGAGGGTCTTTTCAAATCTTTTGTCTGGGCTGACCGCTGGCTCGTCTTGCGTGAGTTCGAACTGGCCTTTTTTAAAAGCCCAAACTCCAACAAGGTGGCAAACACGATCCAGCTACGCGATGTGCTTGGCGTCGAGCGCTCAGACACCCAACCTCTTTCTTTCGAGATAACCAGATCGTTGAACCCAAATAAAGGCTCTTCACCCCCTCGCGATGGTCCTACAAAGGTCATTACTTGTAGGGTGGAGACAGACGACGAGGTCTACTCATGGATAGACAGCATTTACCAGCGATGTCCAAGTATGGGCGGGGTGAGCAACCCCACTAATTTTACTCATAGAGTACACGTTGGCTTCGACCCTACGAGTGGCGCTTTCGTTGGATTGCCAGTAGAATGGGAAAAATTACTCACCGCTTCGGCACTCACGAAAGATGATTACGCTAAGAACCCTAAAGCTGTTCTCGAGGTCTTAGAATTCTATACAGAGAAGCTTGTCAAGCGAGCCGATGACCCCCAGCAATATCCTAGCCTTACTCCCACCCCACCGGTTAACGCTGGAGTAGAGAAGCAGCTTGGCTACGGAGGTGGAAACTCTATTGCGCCACCTCGTCCCGCTCCCCCGAATGGGTATCCTCGCAAAGACAGTTATAGTCTCTCTAGGCAAGAAACACCACCAAGTTCTGGGTATGGAAGTTCCCAGGGCGGCATGCAGTCAGATCCGCGATATGACGAAAGGAGAAGGATGGAACAGGAAGCCCGAGCACGCGAGCAACGTGACCGAGAGCGACAACGCGAAAGGGAAGAGTTCGAGCGTCGAGAAAGGGAGGAGTTGGCCGCATATAACGCGTCACTCCCACAGAAAAAGGTCCCACTGGCTCAGCAAGAGTTTGGCGGTGGTTACGATTCCCGAGACCCAAGTCCTTCGGGTCAAAATTCTCGTTACAACCCCAGTCGCCCAGCTCCTTCGACGCCAGGTTCTCAAAGAACTCAACAACAGCAACAGCCGGCAGCTCTACGTCAGATGGCAGCCCAGCGGCCAGCACCCTCCGCACCAAAACAGCAGAACGGTAGTGGGTACAGTTCCTCGGCTCAGGCGCAGCGCCCGCCGGTACAGCCCAATTCGAGGTATCAAAACTCAGGCAATCAAGTTCCACAAGCACGTGCCCCTAATGGACAACCTACACAACAGAAACAGTATCAAGGCCCCGCTGCTCCTAAGCCATTAAACGTTGCTGCAAAGCAGCCTGCTGGTGCTCCAGTGAACGACGCTGTGAAGAAGGCTGAACAAGCGCTTACTAGCAAGAAAGAAGAGGCTCCTCGCAAGGATGTGCGCATGTCAAGCATGTCCGAGAGCGAGGTTATGGCTAAGCTCCGAGAGGTTGTATCCAAGGATAAGCCGTTGGATTCCTATAACAAGCAAAAGAAGATTGGCCAGGGTGCTTCCGGTTCCGTTTATGTTGCTCGCATTCGGGAAGGTGCTACATCACCAATGGCACGAAGACTGCTTCAGGAGAATGGCCCACGTGCTCAAGTTGCTATCAAGCAGATGGACTTGCGCAACCAGCCACGTAAGGAATTGATTGTGAACGAAATTATCGTTATGAAAGACAGCAAACACCCAAATATCGTCAACTTCTTGGATGCATTCTTGCAGGAAGAACACTCCGAACTTTGGGTTGTTATGGAGTTCATGGAGGGCGGAGCCCTAACAGACGTCATCGACAACAACCCGTCCATTAGCGAGGACCAGATCGCTACTATCTGCCTAGAGGTACATACTTGTCACCCATGGCGCTGAAGTTTTGCTAACATCACCTCAAGACTTGCAAAGGCCTGGAGCATTTACACAACCAGAACATCATTCACCGTGATATCAAGAGTGACAACGTGCTTCTCGACGGACGAGGAAACGTCAAGATTAGTCAGTTTACCACGATTTGAAAAGCGTGATGATGCGCTAACCATGAACAGCCGATTTCGGATTTTGCGCCAAGCTTACCGAGCAACGCAGCAAGCGTGCCACCATGGTGGGAACACCATACTGGATGGCGCCAGAGGTCGTGAAGCAGAAAGAGTATGGCAATAAGGTTGACATCTGGTCTCTGGGCATCATGGCTATTGAGATGATCGAATCCGAGCCGCCATACCTGAACGAGGAGCCCCTGAAGGCTCTGTATCTCATTGCCACCAACGGCACGCCACGCCTGAAGAAGCCCGACAAGCTGTCCAAGGAGCTGAAGGCTTTCCTTTCCGTCTGTCTCTGCGTAGATGTTAAGTCGCGAGCCAGCGCGTCGGAGCTCATTGGGCACGATTTCCTTAAGAGCGGGTGCGGCTTGGCCAGCTTGTCGCAACTGCTCAATTTCCGGAAGAACGGTAGTCATTAGAAACATTTTCCCCATTCTGAAAGCTTTTTATCAACGCTTTTGGCTCTTGATCGATACCCTTTCCCATCCATCAAAAACGTGTGCAGTTTCCAGCACCCAATGCCTCATTCTCTCTCTCCATTTTGTGTCGAGGCGGGAAATTCGAGAGGTCGAGGCCAAGGCTAGCTTGGAGAGTGCTTCAAATTAGGAAAGTCTTGATGTGCGTATCTTTGGCACAATTGGTGGAGGTTAGTATTGGGAGGGCTTGGTGGGTGTTGAGTAGGAGGAATCAGGTTAATTGGAACATTCAAATCTGAAGCCCGCTTGCATTCACTTATTTGGTTTTACATCTTTTGACTTTCTCCTTCTCTGAGAGGCATTATGCAGCTGGACAAGGCAAACCTTTTATCTGGGATTCGCGTGCGTCTGTACTGCGCATCTCATTGTTCTTGCGAATGCCTTGAATATGAGTGCTTTGCGGCACTACTTGTTCTTTTGCTTGAGTCGATTCGTTTCTGGTATTTTCCCCACGTGTTTATGGAGTATATGGGCACATGCAAGGGCGGATGTGCAACACGCGTATGCGAAACTAGTATAGAGAGAAGTAGAAATACGCATAAACATGTTCGGAGAGAATCTACCTGGACGGGAAGCGGTGTCTTCGTTTCCACTCCTCTTTTTCCTTTCTCCCTCGCTCTCAACATGCACCCATGCACTGGGTAGTGATTTTGGTGGGGATATGTCAGACGAGGTGCGTATTCTTTTTCTTTTCCTTTCTCTTTTTCATTGCCTTGCGCATTGTTACGGATCAGTTTTTATGTATGTGTGAGTGTAGTGAGCGTGAGGCGAATGTGTGATGGGGGGCAGGTCTAAATTATTGGGGCGGGAGATGGGGGTGGGCTTTTAAGCAGTGAGTAAAAATAGGGTTTATGTTATTTCTATTTTAATTTTATTCTTTACAACTTCTATTTTGCGTATCACTCGCCTTACTAATTTTTTAGGGTCATGTAAGTGCTCTCCAAGGTCCTGGCCTCGATCCATCCCTACCTAGTCCCTGATGCGCCACCAATATTGGCTACTCTTTCATAGTCTCTCTGGCCTTACGCGGCGTCACGAAGATCGTCTAAAGCGATGTTACAGTAGTTGCATTTACGCTTCCTAAAATTTTAGCTAAGGTATTGAGCTGGACGAGCTAAGTAGCTCACGCGCGGTCTAAACCTCGCCTGAGTCCCACGATATCTGTGTTCATCTCGAGTAACCTGGGGTGGGAGCAGCGTGGCATGCGGAGAGCAAGGGCATTCTTGAATGCTGCCTTAATGTATTCTTTTCTGAAGCTATATGATTCGAGAAAAGTTCATCACAATATAATTTCTTTCCAAGCATGTTTCTCTCCCAAGAACGCATCAATATGAACTCTCCCTCAGCCTACTCGTCGAGACAGGCCATCAACGGTCTCTATAAGCATCACATTGTAGACATACTAAGGCTTCGTTACATCAAAAGCTGTGCAGTCGAATTCAATAAAGTCTTGCGGTCCCAAGATTGAGTCATCTGAACCCATATCTGAACGAGAGTCCTGATCGTTTCTGTTATCATTCCTGTCATCAAATCAGTCTTCAAATGGATGCATTTCGATAGCGCGGGTTTTTTCACACACAAGGTGGGTGCGGGAAAGGCAGATGAATTCGTGTGTGCCTGGATGAAAACCTGGTGCGCATGAACCCGGGATTTGGACAGTGCCAGCTAGGCGGCCAGCACCATTGAAGACCTTCAGTGTGGAAACGGTATGTTTGCCTCCTACACAAGGCACTATTGTGGATGAAAGGGGGTCTCCGTGTTCTCTAGTTAAGTAAAATCGAATTGACATGCACCTAAGTCGTGGATTCTGAGAACCAAAACCAATATGAATAAGCGACCCCCAATCTGCCGAGTTAGAGCTCCCTGCCACAGGATGAAGGAATAGCATATCTGAATTCACCTTTTCGTAATAACATAGATCATGCATCAACCACTCTTCCCTTCCCAATTTTGGATTTCCCCTGAACCATTCGTGTTGAAACTAAGCATCTCCTGGCTCAGCGGATCCAGGACAACGAAACCGGCAGGATGTAAAGTATTTGTTTGTATGAGCATCTCTCCACTCGACTCTAGATAGAGCAAGATTCGGCCAATACGTAACACCACTTACCCAACCAGCCCAACTCCAAGTAGGAAATGGCTTTTCCCGTTGTGGTCATTCCGTCGATGAAGAGATGTTTTTGGCCGCTAGAGAAGGGCCTGATCAAGCTCGGTATCCGGAAGGCCATACAGAAAGTCACTGCGAAAAGATGTTCTTAAAACGGATAAGACCTCAGAAAAGGCTTTGATCGCGTCCTCATGGAATGTTATATGTCTTGATGAATAGTTTTCAACAGCTTCTGCATATATTTCAAAGTTTGCCTGGGCATTGACAACGTAGATCTGGCCGCTAACCTGCGTAGTTCCGCTTTTGTCTTCTGCCGAATCTTCCAAGGCAATATCTTCAAAAAACGAATATCCATGATAATATTCGAAATAGATCTGATGATCGAACATAAACAGGATGCAAGTGGACAAAATGCCTTCTTGATATGTCCAAGTTCCCTTGTTCCAAGTAGATGAGTCAAGGACTGTTGCCAGCGGTGGTAAAATTGCTGCAAGTTCTAACCCTTGTATGGCGGCAGTATGTTTCCCTTGCTGACCTTCTCTTTCTCCTTGTAAATATAAATGAAATATTTAGATATAAATTAAGTTATCATAATTATAAAATTATATTATAAGTCTCTAGTTTTTACTATTTCTGTTGGCACGGCAAAAGGTGCACGGGGTTGAATCAACTGCAGCTGCAAGTAAGTTTGAGAGTAGACGATTGATTCTATAGAGGGTGAGCTATGGAGGAGTTTATATAGGGGGAGTTGCTTCTTCTTCTGCCTATAGCGCACGGAGCGCTATAGGCCATGGCGCGGGAGCGTAATGAGTCATAGCGAAGGAGAAGGGAAAGGAGTAGAGGAAGAAGGAGAAGGAGAAGGTCACGAGACCTAGTATTGACGTTATACGAATTTGATGATTCCAACAATTTCTAAGAATAAATATTAGTTATTAATTGATTATACTAAGTATTAAACCTATAAAATAATATATCTAAAGGGGTTTTTTTTGGATTACTATATTATTATAGTCAAAAGCTACTAAAAATATTTGTTAGATTTTCGATGTTCTGAGAAGGATGATTTTGATTGATTCTATTCTAGAAAGGTCCTCTGCGCGTCCTTCTTATATCCCTTTCACTCGTACGCTTTTCGTCGGTTTGCTGTCAGCTTTCTGGCGCTCTCCGGCGCTCTCCGGCGACTTTCCGCCGGTTTGCTGGCGGCTTTCCGGCAGCGTTCCTAGTGAACGCCACTAGCTTTCTAGCGTTCCTAGGAAAGCTGTCGGCTTTCTGGCGGCATTCCGGGGGCGTTCCTTGACGTAGTACTATTTCTGACAATATTAAACCTAGTTATAGTAAAAACTACTAAAAAAATATAATTAAGTTTCCTTAAACGGGTTTAAAAAATTTATATACCTTATATACTTATTGGGCTTATAAACCTTCCCTTAGTAAATTGCAATTATAAAGCCACCGTCTTTAATAAACTTCCCCTGTAAGAAGCCGGCTCCAATTCGATGGTATATAGGTAAGCCATCGATATTCCTTGCATTGGTTGTGCAGACCAACAGGAGATAGTGTGTCTTTTGGGACGGGAGGGCATCTCCTTTCTCAATTCCAAGCACTGCACAGAAGACGTCCTCTCCACACTCGTAGTCGGCCCGGTCAAAGACAAGCATATCTTCGTGGCCTTTGAATGAATTCCCGGTGGCATTGTAACTACACCTCCGTGCTTTCGCCGTCAATGCCACACTGTTGCTACCGACACCGTCGTCAGTCCACGGTCGGCCAATAGGCTCCCAATCGAATCTACCAAACTCCGGTTTGAAATAGTCGATACTACCGGCGTAAGCCATCCAAGACCATGAAGGAATGGCTGGAATAGACCGGTGCTCGGGGAACTTGATCTTCTCCAGGTTACGGTCTTCCATGTCCGCACCACGGCACCATAACAAACTTCGACATAGGAGACCTCCTGACTTGTGGTCATCGAAAACACCAAAACCGCCTCTCACACCCCAAGCTCGCAATAAACGGCGTTGAAGACTGTCTACAGCTATAGGGCGATCATAAGTTTTGCTAATGCCCAACCGAGAGTAGTCTGTGAATATCTGCTGGTACCGAACGATTCTTTCGCCTTGCAAGGTACCGGTAAGAATTTTCGGAAAGTTTGGGTCGCCGAGCGATGCTGCTAGATCGCTGTTGACACTATTAGGCCAAGGTCTCTGCCGCTCAAGGAGAGACACGCTGGGGTGGTTAGACTCACTTGGTCATGCTTATCATAGTTTCGCAGCGCACTCCCCGTCCACACTCCCAATATATCTGATGTTCCGCAAAGAAGATTGTTCTACGAGCTAATGCATGTTCTTGCATTACCCAAGCTCGTCTGTTAAGTGCTCCGTCCAGTACATGGGCTTGGAAGTTGTCCGTCATCTCGCTGATGTAAAGTCGGCTGTTAGGGGCTGCCTTACTGGGACGCAACGCTACGACTTGCCTATTGGGGCGTCCCTTCAAAAAACCTGAATGATGGCTAGTGGAGCGGCTGGCGGCAATGACACAATATGCGCCACTGTACACGTCTTCCATGTTTTTATATTCTTGGTCTAAGTCTCCACCCGAACCTTGAATGATGCAGAGAGAATCGATCCACAAATACCGGTGTCCAAGAGCGCGGGTGACAGTAACCGCATCTCTAAAGGTTGCAGGCATCTCATCGAAATCAATACCAGCTAGGTGAGCCTCAAGATTGTCCCGCGTGGTCACAAAAGAAGGCCCATCGCCCCATGGGTGGGATAGCGCAATCCAATCACCTTTCGAACCAGCAACAGTCGGGTAGAGGCGTACTTTGTTGTTTTGAGTGCTTCCCACGTCGATGACCCGGGTTGGCATTGTCGGTAGTGATTCACGACTCGTGTAGTATCCTTTCTTTGCTAGTCGGCAGTCGGAATGATCACTTAGGTTGTCGCATTCTCGTAACCATTCCTGGATGATTTTGAAAGAGATCGCTGAATTGGCTTCTGGAAGCTCGCCGAAACCGACCTGAACATCTTTATATGCGCCCACTCGCAAATCTTGAGTCCATATATTAATTTAAATCAACAAACCAGGGCCTTGACTGATCTTACCTGGACTTCGAAATATCGAGAGTACTGGGTCACTATGGCCACTGAGCTTTAGGATAGAAGAGTTCCTGTTGAATATAACAGTTGAAGCGTTCGAAACTCCGACTCGCTGACAAGCTTGCCAAAGGAGACGACACATATCGCAGTCTCCTGATCTTGACCTTATGGCAAGGCGATCGGCTCGATATGTGATCCCGAAAGCAGGAAGGAGAAGGTTTTCACGCAGTTCTCCACAATCCTCGCACAAACGGGATAGAACAGGAATTTTCGGTAATCTGTAGTTATTCGAGCTTTGAAACGTGGCGAACAATCGCTCGGCAAAGGAATTGTTGACGTGGAATTCCCAGCGTTGGTCGAGCTATTACAAGTCATTTTTCAGACATATATTGCAGAATAAAGAACCACATACATGCTGGTATCATTAGTCGTAGCTTCCAATATTGTATTGGGCGTGGGCGGCATCTTGGACACTTACAGGTTTTCCCTAGGTAACACACAGGCATGTCAGACTTCGTTGAACTATCAGCGGGGCTAGGTGAACATACGTACTCCGAAGGTAAGCCAAGAAGCTCAATAGTCTACTTGATAGTGAAGCACTTACATCCTATTGATGATCAAGATGCCATCTCAGTCAACCGAACAGGCAATATGATTTGTCGAGACTTACCACCTGGATTTGTGAGACCCAATCAGCATGCAGACTGAGCGAATGGGGTTGGCATCTATACTATTAAGGCTTCCGGCTTCTCAAGACGTGAAGCTTTGGACACGTTGTTCTCTGGTCCACCCTGCTCACCGGGTGAGGACGAAGACGTTCCCTCCATTGGAGGCGGCGATGGTGTAGACTCTACGAACCAGAAGTCTTCGCTGCTGTTAGCATCTGCTGCTGTAATCTTATGCATCTCCTCCATAAATTCCGAAGCGAGCAACCGGCAATTCGAACCAGCCAATGCAGAAGATTTAGCCGTGTCCGTTCGTGTGAGTTGGAATTGAAAAGAGGGTGCATCTGGATTCGCATCATTGTTGCTAGGGGGGCGTTCGGGAACGTTGGTCGGTAATGGGTAGGAGTTGCTTCTGTCACCTTTGTTTGGCGGCAGAGTGCAGACGAGCAGCCCACTCTTGATGCACTCCAGCAGATTGCCCAACGCAGTGTCTTTGCTACATAGCGCCTCTCCGGACATGTGATTCATCCATCTTTCAACTACCGGTAGCAAGCGTTGGGTCTCGTCATCCTCAATAACGAAGAACGGCTGCGTGTCCTCTCCAATTTCATGTTTGAAGCGCTGGAGTTCATCCAGACCATAGAGAAGCCAGATCAAGTATTCAAGCGCTATACATCCCATGGCCCATATGTCAGACAAGCGTGACCGGACATCCATTGGTTTTGGCTGACCCGGTACTTCGAGGTGGGCGGACTTCGCCTTGTCGAACTTTCTGAGACGCGCTCTCTTGACTTCTGGGGCTTCGTATCTTTTGGTACCCCATCGGGCAGTAGTGTCGTATGCACGAAGCACAGTCTTGTCTGAGTGTTCCTTGGCCAGACCCCAGTCGGCAATTTTTAACGTGCCAAAACCGTCGTCCTGCGCTTTAGCTTTGAACCACAGGATATTGTTAGGCTTCAGATCGCCATGACGAATATTGAAGTCACCTTCAAGATCGTGTGCCGTATGGAGAGCGAGAGCAAGACCATGAAGCTGCCGACATGCCCACTTGACAAGCGATGCATTTAATTGAGGCTTCTGCTGCTCCTGCCAGAGGGTTTGAAGGCTGCCGCCATCAGCCCACTCAAAAATCATGTAGTAGTCGGTGCTGTCGTTGTCAAATAAGCATAGCTTATTGACGAAACGAACACTATGCGCAATCTTCTCGAGCTTCAGTCTTTCCAATGCTTTGACCTCTTTCTCCCAAGCTTCGGCGACGTCTATCTCAGGATCATCTGCAATCATCTTCTTGAGGGCTAGAAATTCAGGACGCTCTATGCCCTAGGAGCGATTAGTCCAAGCTTGTACCCTTGGGTAGGCAACGAAAGGACTCACCAAATCCTCTTCGTCTTTGAAATGCTTTGTATTCACTTTATATTTGAGGACTTTACCAAAAGAGCCCTTGTCCTTATATCCGTCCTTGGGAATATCATTAACCTTGATAAGGGGCAGGATAGTACGTTTAGGAAGGCGATATCGATATTTGGCTGCGCTTCGTGTGGATATCACTGGCACGAGGAACATCCACTGCCTTTCTTCGCAAAACAATCTTGGCCACCAATCATTCGCTTGCCATCCTAGTGCCGAGAATATCTCGTGCGATTTTTCCAAGGGTAAGTTGACGTCTTCAATACTGTGATCCTGGAACTTCTGCATACAGTCTCTAAAGTTCCATCCACTCCCTGTCACCAAGGTGGCAAGCCAGGCAGCGAAAATCTTCTTGCTCTTTTCAACGACGAATCTGACAAGTGAATCCTCCCTTTCTAAAACCTGACCTCCCGAGATACGAAAAGCCTCTCGAATGAAATCTCCAGTAACTATCTCGTCGAGCAGCCCCTCCTCGGCATACAATACTTCGTTCCCATTAAAAGTACTCGCAGTGCAACAATGATAAATTTTGTCCCACATATCACTGAGAGTCGTATACTCGCGGAACCCCGGGCCGTTATGCGTCAGCTCTAGTGAACGGGGAGGCTTCGACGAGCCATTTCCCATATTGCCTCGCGAAGAATTTGGGTCTTGGCATATTATTACCCTGGGCCTAGTGTTCTGTGGCTGAGGTTTCCGGTTGCTTTGGAAGCAAAGGCACGGCATGAAGGATAGGTTTCCAAGCCAAGGGGACAGAATAAAAAATACAATCGCAAACGCGACAAGTCTTCGAGTCTCTGGGCTTAAGAAAGTAGCGGTGAAACGTCATCTGCCGTCGGGCCTTATCCGACCCCACTCATTTACATTAATGGCCAATAGAGGGTTTTTTTTAAACAGGACATTAGGATATTGGATTTTCGTATTTTTCGTATCAAGGTAATTCGGAACGAAGGATTAGCGTATTTCAATGGTCTAGGCTAAAATAGTAAGAGACTGTTAGATTATATTAAATAACGATTGTTCGACTTAGTAGAAATCTACTAGAATTAATATGTTCTAAAATATATTATATATTATGATTATTATACTTCTTTTTACATAGTAGATGAAAAAAATATAATAGAATATCTATAAATTATATTTATAACTATTAATATATAATAGTAAAGAGAGTGATAATTAGGCTGGTAAATTAGCAGGGTAGGCTTTATGGTTTAGTCGGGGTTTGGTTGGGGCTTAATTGTGGTAGATTTGGTGTTATTTAAATTTTAGTTTTTCTAATATTTCTCTGTAAATACCATAGCTATACAAAAAGTAAAATTATAAGAACTATTTACTTAGCATATTTTATCTATAAATTAAAACCTAAATCCGAAAAAATAGATTCCTGCAAGTCCCTACAAAACGATAGAGTTAGTATACCGATTAAAAACGAATATCTAATTAACCGATTCTCGCGCGACAAGCCCTCTAATCTAGATTGTCCGATCGATGGTTCAAGATAACAATAAGGGTTGGGCAATCTTTTAGCCCCCAGGGTGAGCGTCCGGGCAGCGCCTCGTGTCATCCGACCGGTGAGCCCATCACCGCCAGACACGCTCACTGGTTCACGGCGCGGCAATGCCAGCCACGCGAATATGCGCACCGGAAATAGAAAAGCTAGGTTTAGGCAAAAGCTCTGGGAACCAATGGCCAGCTATCATGGGGCAGATCGCTCCCAGGGCTCCTACAAGGGGGGCTCATGAACGGGCGGCCCCCTCCTTGTCGGCGCCAACGATCTTGGCAAAAAAGACGCCTGTTTATCTGATTTCTTATAAGGTATCGTATATCGAGTTCTCTATAGAGATAGTATGTATGTAACAGGCTAACGTGTTCCACCACTCATCCGCCCACCCTAGTCATCCGCCTACCCCTAAAGCCCACCAAAATCGCGAAAATCAGCCCTTGCAGTCTTAACAACGCCTAAGTAATAAGTTCTTAGATTTTATATACAGATTCTAGTCTATATACTGAGACTCTTATCAGAAGCTAAGAGTAGTACGTATCGTAGTTACTAATATATTAGATTTACGTAGGTTTTTAGCCCCTAAAATACTAGATCTCTAGAACTACTTGATAAGATCCCTCTAGAGCCTAATAACAGCTATAAAATAGATATAAGAGCTTATATATAAAACCTGAGAGCTTGTTCCTTACGCGTTATTAAAATTGTAGGGGGCTGATTTTCGCGATTTTAGTGGGTTTTAGGGGTAGGCGGATGACTAGGGTGGGCGGATGAGTGGTGGAACACGTTAGATGAAGATGTACGCGCCGGGGGGTGAAAAAATAGGCGTATTTTCGCCAAGAATGGTAGCGCCGACAGGGAGGGGGGGCCGCCCGTTCATGAGTCCCCCTTGCAGGACGGCAGCTGGGAATCGATAGGCAAGAAAACAGGAAGCAAAGAAGACACTTTAGCGCCTAATTTACACCCAAACCACTGTTTACATGGTGGCAACTAAGAGCCAGCCATCGAAAGACTCGACAGACGTGCCGCGCGCAGAAGCCAGCTGTTAAAATTTGGGGGGTTTCTATCCAAATAAAAACGAGTCGCCTCGGATGGGTACGAGTCTTGCGCTATGTTCTCTTCTTAGCGAACGGCCAGACCTTGATCTTATGACGCCACCGGCTTGATTTCCGGTCAGCGGCACTGTCAAGCATGTCGTCTAAACTCTGACTAGGCGCTGACGTTCCCGCCATCGGACCGTCCGCAGAAACACTCGACCTTAGAGTATCATACCGACAGTCTTCGATCTCCTTCTGCGCCCAGGTCAACTCATCTCATAGGGAGGCGTTTGTCTATGTGAAACGTACGATAGATAGATGCCTGGAAGCTCTGATGCTGTAAATGTCATGTATAGCCTTGTCAGTATCGTCAGCCTCATCCGTTCGTTTCCGTCTTCCGGACTGCTTGAACAGCATACAGCAACCTTGAATTCGTCGGGACAAACAGCCCTCAGCTTCTTTACGAGGTATTCGGGGTTGATCTCGCCTGCTGGTAATATCTGTTCCTCCCAAGTAGTATGTCCGCTCCGTCGCTCCATTCCTGGCCTACTTGCTGGCGTAGACACGTAGAACGTTACCAAAGGCGTGACGAAGGATCGAAACAAAACTTTGAGGAAGGTCTTGAGCGTCTCTAAAGGCGTAGAAGACTCTAAATAGTATTCCGAGATTGATGCGTCGTAGGTCAGCTGCGCACTTGATGCGCCTGCATGCTCAGCCCACCCTCCTTCATATCGCTGTTGGCTATGGTTATTGGTGGCCTTAGCCTATAAACATGCAGCAACCACGGGGCACCGGACGGTGAAGGCATCTTGTCCGCGGCGTTTTTCTTCTTCTGACAACCTTCTGCGCCGATCCTTCCCCCCCTAAACCGTATGGCATTCGGATTCGGGGTGTGTGTGTGCAGGACATGCGGCTCAATACGAGGCATCTACTTATAGTTTCAAAGGTCGTGGAGACATGAAAGTCCCGTCATTTACGTACCTTAACCTAGGGTGGGCAGCCTAAATCTGAATGTGAGATCTGACTCAGTTCCTCGGAAAATGAAGGACGAAGGTGTTTTTCACATTCATAAGAGTAAGTATACGACCTTACCTACATGATGACCTCCCTCGCTCGTCCCGCGGTCTTAGCGCCGGACGCACACAAAGCATGTCGCGGATAGCCTACGGACTCCGTAGGCGACAAGCCTGTACGCTAGGTTCTGTTCACAGCCTAGGCCTCAAGGATTTCGAGTGGTTCGAAATAACCTCAGCAAGATTTCAGTTGCTTACCCAACCAAAGGTTCTGATGACCCTCAGTGTGAGGACAATAAAACGTTCGAACAGTCCTAAGCTACGAAGCTTGTCTCACACGGTGCTCACGTTAGTAGGGTACCGAGCCTGCGAGAGTCATCCGGAAGGAGGGCTGCTGAAGATAGTGAATATGAGAGTTCTTCACAAAGATTCGTGAGTGTGCCTTGCCTCTCCTCAAAACAGTCAGCATCTGATACTGCTTTACGTAGGATGCTGTCATTTATTCCCAGGAAATTCTTAATGCGCATGCAGAACCAACCGCCTCTAGAACGAAGCCTCCGGACAAGGTATCAGATAGAGCCAAGGGAAATGGTCAGTACGAAATATCACAATCTTCATATTTTCTAAGGGACAGATTTGCATCTAGGTGGTCATCGACCCGGGGCCCTGGTACATCAGTTGTCACATGCAATGGAAAACAGTGTCTTCGGTGGTGTCACTTATGCCTTTATTCCTGACGATAGATTGAGGCGAGTGATCATCGAGTCCACAGTACGAAAAGAAATCAGTGGAATTTCTCGCAGACGCCGGCCATTTTGGAATTTCCTGCCAAGAGCATATAGAGCACGCAAACTAGCGTCTCACGTGTGCTCCGAAATAACTCCAAACTACACCGAAGCAGTTATGTTCAGTAAACTTCCAAAGCAAGAGCAGTTGAAGTACTTGAAGATCTTTGCGGTTCTCTTGTTAGTTGGGAGGAAAACTGACATTTGGACTTTCATTGCCAAGAAAGTCTCCGATGAGGACTTACCGCTTGTTCGGTGCGGCAAATCGCTTGCTCGCCGAAGCCAATCCAATGCAGCGCTCCCTTGCTTTAAACATTGGAGCCAGAACGATATCGATAATTTCCAAAAGATTCAATGGCGAGTATTGGTACCCATCTTTGGTGGTCCAGTCGGATCGGACACCCCCCATCACGAACTTGAGCGTGAACGCATTCTTCCGTTCGTCGAATGGTCATTATCTTCTGCAGGACAATATGCACGCGTTTATCGAGCCAGAATACATTCTGATCACCACAGGTTCACGGATTTCGATGTGAGTTAAGGCGTTGATGAGAGATTTTGAGCAAGACACACTCACGATAAAAGGACTATTCCCTAGGTGGCGACATATTTGCAGTCAAACAGCTTATTGGAGAGAGAGCTGTTGACATCCCCTACGAAATCAAAGTGTTGAAGAGTCTAAAGAAACCGCGACACAATGACCACCATTTAATAGATATTCTGACGACATTTCGATTTCGTGAAACATACTACCTAGTATTCCCGTGGGCCAAAAGAGACTTACTGAATTACTGGAGAGAAGAAAGACCTAACCCCTCCAAGGATGCCAAAATGGCGCTCTGGTTATTAGAACAATGCTCCGGACTGGCGGCCGCCCTATGTACCGTTCACTACTGGGACACTGACAATGGCACTATATTGATCAACAATGCATCAAATAGACACCATGAGAGCGGTGGGCATGATACGGGGACCCTTAAGCTTTCTGGTCGCCACGGTGATATTAAACCCAGTAATATCTTATGGTATCCTCATGGAGAGCTAGGTATACTCAAGCTAGCCGACTTCGGCACGACTCGATTTGGCCTTGAAGGTACCCCAACACCTGTGTATCATGACGCTCCAACGACGCCAACCTATCGAGCACCTGAATATAGTCTGCAAATGGCAATGAAGTCTTCGTGGGATATTTGGACGATCGGCTGTGTTTACATCGAGTTTATCACCTGGCTTTCCCTCGGATGGAAAGGAGTGGATGAATTCGCCATCAAACGCCTGCGCGAAGATCCACAGGATTATGATATCCAGACTGCGACATACTACGTCTTGGAAAATGCAACTCCAAGGCTAAAGAAGGAGGTAAATGACGTAAGTGCTGATGGCATAGTAATCGCCCCATCTTCGCGGCCCTGTGCTAATACATTGCGATCCCTAGCATCTAGGGGCTCTTCAGGATCATGTTCCATTCCCGAAGGCGTTCCATGATTTTCTACAATATATCACCGAGCATATGTTGATTATAGAAACATCAGAACTTTCTGGAAGCGAAATACGGCGTCATGACGCAAAGAAAGTTAGAAACAAATTGATCAATATTTTAAATACATTTCTGGAATCTTAGTAAGTGGTTTATAGTAAATAGGTAGAGATTTCTTCTAAAAGTAGAGTAGGGTGTAAAAAATGACTAATCGAACAAGATACTTTTTTAACTATCTATATTTTATTTAATATTAATACTATAAATATAAGAAAACGTGTTAGATATATACTATAGTAAGATATAATATTTAAATATTAATTAGTAAATGACGCGCTAGAAGATCTTCTACCCGCCACACCACTCATCACCCTGATTCGCCTTCGGTATATGCTGAGTGTACAAATATGAGGATAGCTTTGCATGGGTGGTTAGTACATTGTCCTCCTCCTCTAGATCTTCTATTTTGAATTCGCGCCGTTAGAACAGCAAAGAGCCTTGGTGGCAAGCCCGCAGAACAGACAATTCTCACGTGCTGCAAGAATATTTCGAAGGATTAAGATAGCGTAATGGCTTTGTTGGGTGCGTTCTGTGAGTAACATTCATTATGGTTCTAGCAACCTATTTTTTAGGGATAATTCTACCTTCCTTTTAAAGCCTTTAAGTGTTCTGGATGGATAGTATTGCGAGTATTATAAGGTAGACACGAAAATTCTAGTAGGGTATATAGCTTACTATCCTGTGTAGCTTACTATCCTACTACGTTAGTTAGTTAGGGGTTGGGTCTGATATAAGCCCAACCCAACCCCTACCCATTTGCCAGCCTACGCCTTATCTACCCTTTCTCTACCACCCGGCGTAGCGCCGTTTATCCGCTCATATCCCTCGCGTTGACTTTCGCCTTTGCCTCCGCTAGTAGCCTCACTACCGCCTCATGCCCTCCCTTTGCTGCAAGACTTAGCGCTGTCTCACTGTAAAAATTCGGCTCGTTAACATTAGCCTTCCCCTCTACTATCAGCCATCTCGCCGACGGTTCGTGTCCCCTCTCTGCTGCACGGTGCAGCGCCGTCTCTCCGCACACGTCCTTCGCGTGGACATCTGCCTTGCCCTCCGCCATCAGCAGCCTCACTATCGCTGCATTTCCTCTCTCTGCCGCCAAATGCAGCGCCGTTTGATAGTTCTCGTCCATCGCGTTGATGTTCGCCTCCCCCTCTGCCATCAGTAGCCTCACCACCGCTGTATGTCCTCCCTCTACCGCCAAATGTAGTGCCGTCTGTTCTTGCTCATTCTTAGCGTTGATCTCCACTCCAGTCATCAGTAACACTTCAACTACCGTAGGAAGCCCGCTCTGAGCTGCAAAGCGTAAGACTTTATTTCTAAAGTCTTTTGCTATAGCACTTTGTTTATCATCTAAGGAAATCTTCCTTATATATGAACTAACACAGCTACCTAGCAGGTAAATAGCGGGATTATTGGCCAACTCGTGAATAAATTCGGTAACAATATTCTCAACGTTCTTATCTTTCTGGAAACCGTTAATGTGGTATTTAAGATGGGACAGAGCATACTTTGCCAGCGGCATTTTGTCTAGGCATTGGGCATAGCCTTTGAAATGTTCTAAAGTCCAGAATTTGATGTTCAGCGGCCTCCCAGCCAAAGTAGTGTTTACGGTACAAATCATGAGATAACGGATACAAGTTACAGAGATGCAAGTGTGGGCATATCTCTCGCACATCTTGAACTTAGATTCTGCCACATACCCTTTAGGATCAAGGAAAAATTCGCGGACGGTTTAATGTATAACTTGGACTGTCTCATTTCCTATGTATTTGTTAGCCTGGAAGGTTTAAAGAGTAAGAATAGCTTGTGCTGGTACCGAGATGTCGCTTGATTTCTAAGAAGTTACCCCCACAAGAAGTAATACGTTGTTCTGTTGGAATACGTTTCTCGAAAGAATCGCCTGAGGGAATAAATCGGGTTTCGGCGTCATCTGGAATACTAAGAGAATGGCGAAGTTCATCTACTGTTAGAGGGCGTCTTCCAAAGAGGACGAATAGAAAAATCTTTATTGCATCCTTAGGATATCGCTTTCTCCAGTTCATTTTCTCGAACATGAGCTTGTAAAAGTCTTCTAACTCTGTTGGAAGCCGTTTGAGGGATTCGAAAATTTGTTCCTCAGAATAGCCCTCCGCTGCATAGGTCTCAAGTTCTTCTCCAACAAGTTTTACCCATAGAAATACCCCCTGAGCGTTTTTAACTATATATTCCGTTGCTTAAGCCAGGATGCGGGTAAGGTTAAGACCATCTAAGAAGGAAAAAGTATAACTTGAAATATCTCGCTTTGTCTCGTCTTGCAGCTTTATAAAATTATAATGAGACGGGCTTATGCGGAGATCCAGTTCTCCTACCGGCCGGCTTGCAATAAATACCTTCATAGTCAAATTCTTCATCTTAGGATAGAGGTCGATCAATATTTTAAGAATATCGCGCCTATCGTTTTCCTCGGACTCATCTACTGCATCAATGATTAGATAGAGTCGTCTCTCTAGTAGATAGTCCTGTAAGGATTTGAGGACCGTCTTAAGTAATTTGTAATCCCAAATAACGCGAGGCTTACGGCATCGCTGATACCAGTACTCAGTTTAAAAGCGATGGTAAAAGAGGGCCTCGTCTTGGTTCAGAATTTCGTAGAGAATTGACCGGAGCATGTTATAATGACTCTTTTAAAGCTCGCCTTCTCTATAGCTATAAAAGAACTTAGCAACAATAGCCGAGTTCGCGGCTAGTTCCCGTTTTAAGAGATGGCTACCAACGTATTTTGTAAGAGTGCTTTTCCCGCTACCAGGCTTCCCCTAGATATATAGAAGTCGGGAGGCGTTAGACGTAGACCAATCACTATACTGTTTATGATTCCAGATCCACTCGAAAGAACCTTTATATTCTTGTAAAATCTTATTATATCGCGTGTTATCAAAGCGAAGGCTAGCTAAGCACGCTTCGTTCATCATGTTAGTTAAGCTTAGAATCAGAAAATAGTGTTAACGAACCTTTTCTTTCCATGTCGTGTTCGATACAGGTAAAACCATCTAATGGATTCCTGATTTTAGCCAATGGCTGGCTCGTGAGTAAAATCTTGGTATTGGAGATTCGTTGCCGTAGACTGCTGGCGAATGCGCAAACTCTTTCAATGAATTTATCTTACTGATACCTGGCTTTATCTAATCCATCGATGATAATCGACAAGCTTTATTATTCTTTATCACGTAAAACTGTCTCTAATGCAGCTAAAAGTTTTTCCGCCGGGCTGTCGAGAAGTTTCTCTATTTCTTTATATGAAGAGGCTTCCCCGGTAAAATATCGCCCGTTCCAATTAAGAAACGCGCTAGTTCTAGGATCCTTGTCAAGAAGGCCAAGAAGGAAATTTCGGACAACTGATATCCCCTTGTTTACCGGTGAATAACTAAGGATTTGGCTAAGAAGTGTATGAACGAAATCTTTAGTAATCGAGCTTCTCCTAGTTACAGTGGAACAGAAAAGGCACAGAACCAAGTGATCTACCTTTAAGGCTAGGTTCTTCTCCTGACCCACGATGTATGATGAGACTTGATGGATGTTGCACTTAGGCGGCCCAAGCAGTTGAAGAGCCTAGGAACAACTATCGTTCCATTGTATATAGTCCATATTTCGGAAGATCCAAAAAAATCCGGGGCAGTTACGATCTGGAAGCGGTATTGGTGATCTATACTTTTCTTGATCAACTACTGATAGCATTTGAAGGAAACGACTCAGATCCACACTATCAACAGCGGACTGGAGTATTCCCTGTAGCACATAGCATCGAGATATAAGCTAATACTCGAAGATCAAGGTAAGGGGAGTATCATCGTACCGACGTATCAGCTTCATCTACAGTACGTGTCTTGGCAACTTCTACTGCTGGTATGAATGACAGCAACTCTTTTGCATATACCGCTGCTGTCCCCGCCGCATACGACTGCCATCTCTTGTTCTTGTGAGAGTCGGCGTAATCACAAATGCCACGGATGACAAGGCACGGGAAGCTGTTCATTAGGCCTGCTGCCTCCATTTCAAAACACAGAATGCCGCCAAGTTCCTTACTCACTTTGTCCCGCGTGCGTCCATCCCTCATGACTTGGTTACCTGATGCGATCGTCCCGTAGTGTACTACTACCTCTTCTTCGCTGTCGCGTGGCTCCCTTATCTCTTGTCTGTCTATGCTGCATATATAGCATGTTTGCCCCCCGTCGTGGCCCCCGTCGTGGTCGTATAAAGCTTCGAAGAGCATATCAGGCCCTGCCTTACTACGTTGGAACTTAGGAATACGACAAAGTTTAGTGATATACTCTGAAAATTTACTTTTGCCACGAAGTTCGTCCGCTTGTACTTGGGCTACTGCGGCAAGTAGTATTTGTGGTGGAGAATTTAGTAGCCCCGTCCGTTCAAATCCGCTTGGAGTCGCCTTGCTAGAGTCATACTGTACTACTCCACCAAAGATCTTATCTGGCTGACTAACTACTACGTCCCCAAGCCGAATATCCACTCTGGGGACACCGCCGCCGATGCCTACTAGTAATCCAAACCGAAGGCCTTAAATGTCGCCTGTATCTGTGTCGCTACGGCCGCCGCTGGGTTATTACCGATCCGGCCAGCAGGTAGGCATACGATCGCAATATTATGTCCGCCGATCGACCCTAGAACGTATAGATTCTCGTCGTTGTCGTCAGGATTGTGCTCCAGGTCGGCGTGCTCTTCGTCGAGCATCTCCTGCGCGGCCGCCAGCTCAATTGGGAGTGCGCACACCCATCCTACTGTGTAGTCGTTGCGGTGTAGTCGACGTGCCATGCGTAGTCGCTATGGATGATAGAAAAAAGACAGAAACGCTGTTATAGAGTCAGACTTGCGGAAGGGATAGCGTAAGAGCCTGACGAGCCGGCAAGCGTGCTTGCTGTTGCTGCTCAGCCTTGTTGCCTGCTCTGCACCATCTGCCAAGAGGTGGTTGTTTCGGTGTGTCCTAAGGCCCAGCCGCAAGCGCTGACAGAAGGTGGGGTTAACGCGGCCGCCGTCGATTGGTTGGCAGGATGAGAGCAATATAAAGAGGGTGCATGAATGGGGTGCGCCCCCTCCCTATCAATGCTACTAATATTGGTTGATAGGGAGAGGGAAGGGGGGCACTCCGTTCATTTACCCCCCTGCAGAGTAGGCGCTTGAGCTTCGGACTAATGCCTAGCTGAAAAAGTAAAGAGAGACAATCGCAAACAGCAGATAGGTAGGGCGCATTTACACCATAGTACAGATTCTGTGCTACCACAGAATCCGACATGCCAATTTGAAGGGTGCGCCGGGCGCATGAGTTCCTAATACGAACTCTAGTTTGCTTTGATGATTAGCTTATTTATACGCTATTGAATAGTCAACGTCGGTATCTTAATCTATGGGTGGGGCTTGGATACATTCAAGCCTGCATTGTCAGGGGGTTGTGGCAAATCTAAACGTTTAAAACAAAGAAGAGACAGGAAAAGCGCATCTTCGTTGAGATAGTCGAAGTTTGTAATATAATATTTGAGGTATCTAGCTGGGCGTGGTTGTTTGTTGTATTATCGTGTATCGATGATTGTGTAGCCCTGTAATCTAGCCGAATATGAAATGTATCAGATACAGATTGAGACAGTCTGCTCCTCGATACTCCGTCTTTATCTCTTTAAAGGCCTTTTAAATAATTATTCAAGCAACTAGCTTTAGTTAGTCCTTACCAAAACGCTCCTTCTGTTCCATGACTCCGTTTCTACGTACGAATGCTCTATAATCCTTACCCAAACACCCACCACAGTAGGATCATTAAGAGCAAGAGAATGACAGCTCTTGGCGTGTTCAACATTTTATGGAGACGTACTTTTTCATTCTTCTCTGTAATACCTTCCTTCTTTTCACTCAATGCTCGGTCCATACCGAACCGATCCTTTACTCCATGCGCCTCAGCAACTTGGAAGGGGGTACATCGATCTTCATCCGGAACTTTCAATAAATCTTCACCTCCAAGTTCAATAAGTTTCTGCACAGCATCAACATTGCCTCGGCTCGCTGCATGATGCATCGGCGTTCTTCCCTTGTGGTCTTTCACATAGATATCGCCATATCCTGCGCTTAGGAGTAGGTCGATGGTTTCCACGCGCCGGCTTTCAGCAGCGTAATGAAGCAGCGTTTGGCCCATGTAGTCTGGCGTCGCAAGCTTTGGTGCTTCTGGTAGGCTAAGAAGGTATCTAAGCAATATTGTGTTCCCACGTTGAGCAGCGAGATGGAGAATTGAACGTCCTAGGCCGTCTTTTGGTGGTAGTGTGTTGTCCAGACACCACGCGATATCATCTGGACTAGACCGAGAGCTCCGTGAGATGTAATGCATAATTGTCATGCCTTGGTAGTCTTGTGTCGCGATGTCGATGTCCGCTTTGTGCCACTGAATGAGCATTCTGGTAGTGTCGCTAAAAAATGTGTGGAAAGGTGTGCGGCCATCGATGTCAGTGCGATACGTGTCGGCTCCTCGAGCGAGAAGCAGTTGAGGAATTTTGTAATGATTGCATTGCTTCAGAGCAAGGTGAAGCGGTGTT
>Ga0247757_10000239_pt1 | contig 45976 bp, 50 predicted proteins | sample UWRJL126311R4_FD_180929 | JGI IMG/M metagenome (GOLD analysis project Ga0247757, IMG submission 180929) | Plant litter microbial communities from Arlington Agricultural Research Station in Wisconsin, United States - UWRJ-L126-311R-4 | ecosystem: Environmental > Terrestrial > Plant litter >... | reverse complement strand
TCTTCTTTTTGGGGTTTATCTGGCGATATACTTGTCGTGGGACGACTTGGGTACACAAGAAGGCCGGGTGCATACCATTTCATCAGGTTTTGGCGCATTTCCGGGTTTTTTTGTTTTCTTTGCAAGAGGCGAACCATGACGTTTTTCTTGTTCTCTATCCGTGTACAAGAGTATTACTACTGCAAGCGTCGTCTTCTCTCCGTGTACAAATCGCATGGCTGCTTTTCTCCCCTTTTGGAGGATCCAGAATGGATGGATGGATGGGCCTGGGCTGGCTGCCGAGCGCTTACGTAGTTGCATAGACAATTTTAAAATGTGTCATTGTTTATGCTGCGAGATAGCCGGCCAATGGAAATTTTGCTTTTGTTTGCTTGCCGGCTTACTTGTGGTTGTTAATTCTTGTTTTTATTTTTATTTTTTCTGGTTGGTGGGAGGGGACTTGATTCTCCTACCCTTGCTTTTCGAAACAGAGCCTCTGAGGGCATGCGGAAACCGTAGGTGGCGCAGGATGTCAACCAAACCTGAATAGGGAAGTATGTTCTACTACAAATGGCTTCAAGTTCGCCTCAAGTGTCTGGTAAGAGTTAATGATCACTAATTACCTGAGCAAGCTTCACCTCATTTGTCAAACGCCCCCTACGCCACACCACCGACGCCCCTCGGAAAAATTCTCGAGGCAAATCCGCTTGGTTGACCAATTTTCGAATTGGCAAGAAGGGCAGAAAGGGATACGAAGATTGATGGACGATTTGAGGCAAATCTAATCTGCTGATAAATGCGCACTATATAGACATGACTAAGACGGGTATTCGCACGATCCAAGCTAGCTCTCAGAAGAAGAAATTTGACTGCCTTCATACCAGAAGAGGAAGGGTAAGGCAACGGTAAAGGTGGGAGAATGCAGAACATTGGTGGAAGAACAAGTCCAACGAAGAAACGGCCCACAGTCTGAGGAGAAGAGAGCTCTAACAATCCCAATACTTTTGTTGTTGTTGTTTATGTTGTAACATGGCGCAAAGTTCATGACGGAAAAGTGCATTCATCTGACAAGTGCGGTGACAGATGACTGCCGTTAAATTGCCGGTCGGATTGTGCTCCCTCAGATGGCGGAAGAGATGCTTACCAGCCGCATCGCTCACGGACCATCAAATCGGCCGTATAAAAGTGAACCAAAACGTGTGTACTCCAAAACTCCGCGGCCCCTAAGAGAGACCAAATGCTTCCATTTGCTTTCAAAGCGAAAACGCCACTCCCATGCCGACGCCTATGAGTTGGATTCTATCAGTTTCGTCATGGTAGACGCGGAAGGGCTCGTGAGAGGAAGGGGTTTCGACGGAGGTTGCGTCGTAATTCGTTAACGTTAAAGAGGTGGAAGGAGGAAGCCGGGGAACGCTCAAGACGCGCGAAAAGCTCGGCGCTGTCGAAGGAACAGGTCGTAAACTCCAAGAATCAGATAGCTAGCACGCCAGAAGCCCATTGCATCAAAGAATGACGCACTTGGGTCGCTTGTCACGACCGGGTCCAGGCCGGTTCTCCCTAGTTCCCCTTCTCGTGCCTCGGACTGGACCTGGGCGGACGGGGGTTTCGCGGGTATCGGGACGCCTGACGCGTGCCGTTCCCTGGTGGCGCTGTTTGCGTAGCTGGCGGACAACCTCGAAGAAAGCCTTCTCAACATTGACGCAATTTTTGGCCGAAGCTTCGACAAAGTCGCAGCCCAATTCCTTTGCCAGGGCGCTGCCCTCCTGCGTGGACACCTCGCGCTCTGTAACGCGGTCACATTTGTTACCCACGAGCATCACAGGCGCATTGCCAAAAGAGGAGCCCAGAGAGGAGGCGGTGAGCGGTGAGCCAGGGTACGTGGGTGAACCGGACAGGGACGACTCCTTGACACGCTGGATCTGGTTGTGAAAGCGTTGGATGCGAGCAAAGGACGCACGCGACGAGATGCTGTAGACTAACACGAAGCCTTCTCCATCGCGTATCCACTGGTCACGCAAGGCAATGTATTCCTCCTGGCCCGCCGTGTCGAGCACCTCGAGCATGCACGACTGGCCGTCGATCTGCACCTGCTTACGGTACGAGTCCTCGATGGTCGGGTCGTATGTTTCAACGAAGTGGTTCAGGCAGAGCTGCACGGAAGGGTCAGCACCAAGTCAAGCGGGTGGTTGATGGGCTCACCTGGATGGTCAAGGCTGTCTTGCCAACGCCGCCGTCGCCCAGCACCACCAGCTTGTATAAAGTCATCTTCCCGGCCATGATGCCGACGTCGCTCCGGGCTAGGCTGGGCAGACGGGAGGGAGACTCGAAGAAATGGAGCAGGCTCAGCGGCGGTTCGGTGGAGCGTGTCGGGCAGCTGACAGGCGCAGGGCCCAGGCGGGCGAGCAGGCGGGTAAGGCAAAGAGGCCGAAGTCGTGACGACGGAACACAGATTTGGCTCGAGGGAAAGGGCGAGGAAAAGGCGGCACACTGGGTTGCACACGCACGCTACGGGCTGAGGGGAGGGAGGTAGACGACGAGAGGGCGCGGAGGAGAGGGCGAGACAGGGCTGCGGTGGTGCGGTGCGGGTGCAAGACAGGATAGGCGGCCGCAGGTGGGTACGTGCGGGCAGGCGTGGTAGCGGTAGAGGGTGGAAGCCCGAGAGCGAGGCAGGAGCGAGCGGCTGCCGGGGCTGGCCTGGGAGTAGTCACGGTGCTGGTGCTGGCGCTGGCGCTGGTGCCGGTGCTGGGAGCGCTGCTGCTGGGAGCGCTGCTGCTGGGAGCTGGGAGGGTGCTGGGTGCTGGTTCTACTGGTGGCTCGTGTGCCCACGTGAAGACGGCGGCGACTACGACAACTTGAGCGTCTCGGGACAGCAGCGTCGTATCGACGCGGGATCCAGGATCCAGGCGTGGGGTGCAGGTGCAGGCGTGGGTGTGGGCGGGTGTTCGCGCCTGGGAGTTGAGTGCGTGCGTGCGTGCGTGCGTGCGTGCGTGGGCGAGGAAGGGCAAGGGGAGAAGTGGAGAGGTGCGAAAAGCAACTCTTGGTGCAGCGAACAGACGATGGGGGACGTGAGGAGGGGATGGATTGGCGGCGGCCATGGAAAGCGGGTCTTGCCTGTGGCCTAACACGCCTAACACGCCTGACACCACCAACTGCTGGCAGCTCCCAAAGACAGGACATCTGCACCGCTCCATGCCACCAGATGCCATCAACCTAGCACAGCATCACAGCGCCAGCCTATTGTACACCTGCCTCGCCGCCGACGCATCGAATGTAACACGCCCGCATCCCATTTGAGGGGTTCCCAGAGGCCCTGGGATGGTAGGATATTAGACATTCGTATTTTTTTCGTAGCAAGGGAACTTGTAATAAGAGACTAGTGTGTTCTTACAAGCCTAACCTACAACGGCACAAGACTAGTAGATGATAGTAAATAATGACTATCTATTTTAGTAAGAGCTTATTAAACTTGATAGAGGTATAATTTTTTTATCTTTCTTTTAGTTTATTATGATAGATATAGTACTTAGTTATTATTTTAAGACCTATATTTTATATATAAAATATGAGTATATATTAAGTATATAAGAAAGAAAAAATTTCTAAGAATATATATATTTAGAAAAATGTTAAGCTTTAAACGTAAAATAAGATAGTAAATAAAAACTAAAGAAAGTTGAAATAATAAGTATTCTATATAATATAGCGTTTTTAGCACTAACGGGGCAGTGGAGCAGCGTTTTTTCACTACGCCGAAACAAGGCAGAACCCCTGCCAGCACGCGCGCCATTTACAATATACATACACGCACACGCACAAATATCTATGTACATACAGGCTCCACCGCGGCCATCGGAAGCCTGCCGCCGCCGCCGGCCAGACCACCGCCCACAGCTGTAGCTGTAGCCAGGGCCCACGTGCGCAAATGGCATCCACCCGGCCCCCTCCCTGCACTCCCCGATTGATAACAACCTGGGAGCCACCGCCATTTCGGCGGACCCTGCGGGCACACGTCTCTTGGTCCTCTCGGTTCTCTCCAGCTCCAGCCCTGCTGCAAGATCCAACGCGTGCGTCCGCACAGCTGTTTCGCCCGCCACGCCCTCCCAATCCCCCAGTCTCTCTGCCGCGCGCGTCTCCAGGCGTCTGTGTCTCTCTGCGGCCGCCCTCGCTTCGCGGCCGCCAAAACTGCCCCAGCGCGATGCCGGCGTCCCGGTGTGGTGTGCAGTCGCATGCAGCAGCGAGCAGCCACGTGATGCCCGCCTCTCCATACAGACGCGTCGATTCATGGACGGTGCGTCCGCTGCAGCCACCCACATATGTACATACATACTCGATACATATACTGCCTTGGCAGCCCAGCCTTCTCCCCCCGCCCCGTGCTTCTGACAACCGGGAGCCCTTCACAAGTCGTCGCTGACGGCCCGTTGCCGTCTGACGCCCCCCCGCCGGGGAAGGCTGCGGCATCCATAGCCTCACGGGAACGTCACCGCTCAGGCTGTCGACCGTCAGCCTGACATGCATGCCGCGCCGTGCCCAGCGAGCGCTGCTGTAGTGCTGCACCGGAGCTTGCGGATGGTCTCCAACGCGCGAGATTCGCGTCACCATGTTGCCTTGTTCAGCTAACAACTGTCTATGCAGCGCCGCTACAGCTTCGCTCGCACCTCTGTCGCCTTGTGCAAGCCCTTGCCCTTGCCCTCAAAGTATTCCTTGACCCTCGCTCTCGCGACTCCGACCGTGTCCGGATCCTCGATTGTACTCGGAACCCCTACCTCCTTGTCCGTTTCGCCGTGTGTGGCATTTTCAACCAGCTCGCGCAGCACGCGCCGTAATGTCTTGCCACTTCGCGTTTTGGGTATCATGCCTTTTCCCTGTATCATGCCGCCTAGGCTAGCAATGGCCCCAATCTGCTCGCGCACCCGCTTCTGCACCTCTTTGAAGAGAGCATCGTCGGGCACTGCGGCATGGCCCTGGTGGTGCGCAGCAAGCGTGACAAAGGCGAAGGGAAGATGTCCCTTTAATTGATCGGGTATGCCGACGACGGCTGCCTCTGCAATATCTGGGTGACTCGTAATGGCTTGCTCAATCGCTCCTGTGCAGTGATTAGCATAACCAACTCGCATCATCATCAGGGTAGAAAATCCGCACCAGTGCTAATCGATGGGCAGCCACATTGATGACATCGTCCGCCCTGGACATGATCGAAATGTACCCGTCGTTATCGATCATTCCCGCGTCGCCAGTATCCACCCATCTCCCCTTGAATCGCTTCAGATAACTTTTATAGAATCGCTCCTCATCCTCCCACAAGCTCGTAAACGCAGTAGGCGCAAGCGGAATTCCCATTACAATGTTACCCATCTGGCCTCGCTTCACTTCGTTGCCATCATCATCCACGACCCGGACGTCAAAACCAGGCATCGCTTTTCCAGCCGAGCCAGGCTTGATAGGCAGCGGCTTGTCCCGTTTCTCCGAGGACCAGTCCTCGCCTGCTGCAGCAATGAGCGCGATGCCCGAGATAGGTGCTCCCGACTCTGAGGACCACCAATTATCCACCACAATGGCACCATCAGCGCACTGCTCCCGGAGCAGTCTTTGGTACATCTGTACAATGCTCGGTTCGCTCCTTTCTCCTGCCAGGAACAGAGCTCGCAGTGTTTTGAGGCCGCCACGTCTTCCTCTCTCTTCAAAGTATTCATTATCAGCATCTTCGCGCCGAATAGCTCGGAGTGCCGTGGGTGCCGTGAACATCGCCGTGACCTTATATTCCTCGATGATGCGCCAGAAGGTGCTCGCATTTGGGGTACCGATGGGCTTTCCTTCGAACAACACGGTCGTTGCACCGATGAGAAGGGGAGCGTACACAATATACGAGTGACCGACCACCCATCCAATGTCACTTGCCGTGAACATGACATCTCCAGGACCGCGTATCCCGAAGATGTATTTCATTGAGAAGTGAAGGCCAACAGCATGCCCGCCTGCTGTTCTTACTACCCCCTTGGGCAACCCCGTAGTTCCTATCATTGGTGTCAATGACCATGCGAGATAGCATGAGATTGAATGGCTCACCTGAAGTATAAATAATGTACAAACTGTCTTCGCTAGCAATTGGCACAGCACCAGCCCTCAACCCTCTATTTCTTGCACTCTTTACCAGACGCTGCCAATTTCGCTGCCCATTCTCCTTCAGAATCGGATCCCAACGTAACTCGTCTCTCTGCCACACAATGGTTTTATACGGCTTGAAACTCGACTTTTGTACCGCTTCTTCAATCAGGCGCTTGTATCCCGTTGCGCCTTTGCTGCCTTCGATTCCACAAGACGCCGTCATGACTGCCTTGGGCCGAGATGCTTCTATGCGCTGCGCCAACGCAGCCGGAGCGAATCCTCCAAAGACAATGGCATGGACAGCGCCGAGCCGTGCAATGGCCAGCATGGCAAAGATGGCTGCGGGGATCATTGGCATGTAAATCAGCACAACATCGCCCTTTTTGACGCCTTCCTCCCTCAGCACGCCAGCCAGGATCTCCACTTCGTCGAGTAGTTGCTTGTAAGTGAATTTCTCCTTGGATCCCGTTACCGGGCTGTCCCAGTAGATGGCAATGCTGTCTCCATAACCATTCTCAACATGGCGGTCGACGCAGTTGTATGTGGTGGATATTTGGCCTCCTGGGAACCAGCTCCAATAGTCGTGCGTGGACCCACTCTTCAGCGTCTTCTGGCTCCGTTGAAAGGCTTTCGTGGGCTTCTTGTGCCAGTGGACATACTCGGCCTGCTTGCTCCAGAAGGCCTCCGGATCCGAGATCGAATTGGCATAAACTCGGTCCTGTGGGTGAGCTTGATCCATAGTCCAAGCGCAGCTGTCAACGGTCAGAACCAATGGATAAAGACGCTACAGTACTCGAAGCAAAGGCCAAAATCGGCTTAGAATAAATTCGCAGTTTTTGCTTTATCCTTGAACTATCTTAGAGGTTGGTGGTGGTCGGGTTTTGAGTTTAGATCAAGTCCAACAAAACATGGGTCGGTCCACCGGGCGATGACGCTGACCGAGGGATTGGGGCCATGTGGTGTCTGGGGTCGTAGCCGACCCCCGCGCGCCCGCATCTTCCCATGTGCGCTAGCCCGAAGAAGAATATCCTTGTGTTGCTTCCTGTACGGAGCGCACACGGTCCAACAGCTCCCTCGCATGAGCGTACATAATGTATTCGCCACGTATGGCAACTTTTTGTGCAAAAGATCCGGCCTCCGAGGCCGTGTTTGATGGAATCGGGAAATCTTCCGCATTCGTCGTGATCATCATCAAGGCGTGTCGGCTGGACACCAATACGTTCTTATCAACGGCTCGGTTTTAGCGAAGCATAGTTAACGTTTCGGATTTGGCATCCGCCTTTCAGATACCAGGTCGAAACGCATCCTATGCATTCACACTTCTATGAATCCTGTGGTGAATTCCGAGGTAACAACCAAGGCTGTCCTCAGACGAAATGATGACGTTGCTCTTTCCGTCCAGACCCACACCAACTCCCACCCCATTGATTGTTTCGGATAGCCGCTGTGTTACTCGGATTCATATCCACCATGGCCTCACCAGCGCCCCCTAAGGCCTTCTTGTTCGACGTATTTGGCACCTGTGTCAACTGGCGCTACACCGTGACACGAGCCCTCGAAGCGCAGTCCCATGTAGCACTCAACTCTCCGACGGCCTCACTCGCCTCCAGAGTACGGCTGAAGGCCTCGAGTATGACAATGGTCGACTGGGGCGATTTCGCGCAACAGTGGCGCAACTCCTACAAAGCATTCACCCGGAAGATGGCCACGGACCCAACGGCGCCCTGGAAATCGATAGACGAGCACCATCTGGATTCGCTCCGGGAATTGCTCGATGAGTGGGAGCTCGCAGGCCTGTGGTCGGACGAGGAGGTGCGCGGTCTGAGCCTCGTGTGGCACCGGCTGGATCCGTGGGCCGATTCGGCGTCTGGCATCGCTTTGCTCAATCGAGTATCCAGTGCGTGTCTCTGGGCTCCGCTGCTGCCTAGGGATGGTTGCTGACGCCGCATAGGCACCGCTACTCTTTCCAATGGGAATGTGTCGCTGCTGGATGACCTCAATGCGTATGCAAAGTTGCACTTTACGCATGTGTTCAGCGCTGAGGTGTTCGGCTCGTACAAACCCTCTCCAAAGGTGTATCTGGGCGCTGTAGAAAGGCTGGGTCTTCGTCCTGGGGATTGTGCCATGGTGGCTGCCCATCTAGATGATCTCAAGGCTGCCAAGTCCCATGGACTGCAGACCGTCTACGTCGAAAGGCCAGGTGAAGAGAGCTGGGCGCCCGAGGACGTCAAGAAGGCAAAGGGGGAAGGCTGGGTAGATCTCTGGGTAGACCATAGCGGGAATAGAGGCTTCGTCACGGTTGCAGAGAAGTTTGGTGCTGGTGCTCCTTCCGAGGCTTTCTAGGTAATCTCGACATGGGTATGCGTGTTGGTTGTAGAGAGAGTGACTCCAAAGGCTTTGCATGCTCGTTAGGTTGGCGGCGTGTGGCAGTGGGCCATTGGAGAACAAAACAATAAGAACTGAAGTCAGAAGGAGAGTATAGATTATATAGGAAGTGCCAGGGCCCTAGCATCACGTAGACACCATCGCCATTGCCATCAAACGGTGCACACATAGATTCCACCCCTTTGGGTGGCATTATCCAAGTGTAGTATAAGGCATTATAGGGTTTTTGGCTGGATCGCATTTCTTGCTTCGATAATAACATCTGTTCAATGTGGCCTTATCTTACGTATTGTCTTAGTTGGTGTGGTTTCTGTTCAGACTTCCATCACACGCGTTATGGGCTGATCAGTACCCTTGCAAATCAGCGCATTTCGATATATATCCCTATTATTAATTAAAGCGTGACTTACCCGTACATTTGAAAAGCCTGTGTAGTAATTTGGAAGTGTTTTAACAATGTTCCATTTTTATGGTTTGCAGATTGAGGCTATTGTTTTTAGAATTTCTAAGGAATAATATTATATTTTAAAGATTTCAAAAAATTCGTGCACAACACCACATCAACTAAAACTCACGAAAATGACAGAGACTATATAGAATTACATAGAGATTATATATAAGCAAAATTTAAAATGTAAAATTATGTCGGCGCGGAGATTTGGGGATGATGTTTTCCTGTACCGACCGCTCGATCCACCAGACCATTTCGTAGGCGTTCAACCACAACGATGACAGAGATAGTATCCTCATCCATGCACGTATATCATTTCATTACTACGCAATATGTTCGAGTCAAAGTACGTAACACCAAAGCCCACAGGAAAGAGTAGACTTCTGACTGGCAACCATGAAACCCTGCGACGCCATAACAGCGACGGGATGAACGCGCACGCGGAATCATGCTTATTGCACAACAGATACGTAGAGTTATCACGCGGTTATGTTAAAGAACATATACATGAACTGCAATTCTGATGGAAACGATAAACTGAGAAGTCTCGAGGCTTCCACCATATGGTGGTGAGACGCGGCAGCACAGCCAACAAGACGACTGTAGCGCTACATGTTTCGTATAAATAGGGCTTTTGAACCGGTATCTCATGGGACGGTAACCATAAAATATATCAAAGTCTTTTCAATACTAGATGTGTAGGCCTTCATCGACAGACATCGTCACGCTAGGACGGATGGGGCACATGCACAACAACATCCGACATCGACACAGACGCGACCTGAACCACGCGTCACGTCGCGCGCGAGCAGACACCAGTAAATAGATCAGACAAATACCAAAAACGCTAGAGCCAGCATATCAAAACAGATCATAGTATCAATGTCACATCAAGGATTGAAGCAGAAGGTGAAGAATTATGGTATCATTCCATGTTGAGCTGTCCCCATGAACCGTAAACTCCGAAGCCTATGATACAGGCAGACCGTAAACCCCAACCCATCCCACGAAGCACCCTGGCCGACTAGGTCCAGCGCAGTGCCAATTCGTAATGAGAAATGCATGAAAGAAAGCGCTTAACCACCGAAACCGTAGAGAGTGCCTGAAAGCCGGGTTAGCGGGGTCGAGATGGACAAGTGGCGGATACACTTACGGCCTTGTCGCTTGAGCGCGTACACAACGTCGAGAGAAGTGACAGTCTTTCGCTTGGCGTGCTCAGTGTAGGTGACAGCATCACGAATGACACCCTCGAGGAAGGTCTTGAGGACACCACGGGTCTCCTCGTAGATCATGGCAGAGATACGCTTGACACCACCACGGCGAGCGAGACGGCGGATAGCGGGCTTGGTAATACCCTGGATGTTGTCACGAAGAATCTTCCTGTGGCGCTTGGCACCACCCTTGCCGAGGCCCTTGCCACCTTTTCCGCCTGCAGCGCGTCAGTACAGTGCTGGGAGAATTGAGGTGAGAGAAGACGCGGAGGGCAGAACACGCCACGCGTCATCCGACACCAGGGGCTGGGGTGACTCACGTCCAGTCATTGTGAGAGAAGGGGAGTTGAAGTGGGGAGTGTGTGGGTTGTTTTAGGAGTTGAGCTGGGGTAGAGTGCTTGTGTGGGCTGTGTTGTGAGAGCCTTGATGGAGCGTGGGCGCGGTGTGTATTTAGAGAGGCGAGGGCGCGCGCCAGATCACAAGCGGCCCGTGCGTGGCGGATCAGATCACTCGGGCTCGGTTGTGCCAGGCCTGGGCATGGGGCGCCGGAGCGATTTTGCGCCAAGCACGTCGCAGCTGGCCGCTTATTTTTTGATCTGTTTTGTCGCGCGCTTTCCAGCTTGCCCAAACGCAACACGCTAGCGCCAAAATCAACAATTGCGTTGATCCAGGCAGCCACGCCCCCCCGCCGCCCATATAAGCCCGCGCCCGCCCGCTTTGTTCTATCCCTCATCCACTCACCAACCACAACAACTCCGACCCACCACACCAAACAGCCTATCATCAACAGCATCATCAGCCATGGCTCGTACCAAGCAGACAGCCCGTAAGTAAATGTCTTCCAGGTCTGCGCAGCATCTGCATCGCCCTGCCGCCGTCGCATCGTGCTGCTGTCGCTGTTGCCGCCACTTGGCTTTCGCATTATCGCATCGTCTTCTAACATCGCATAGGCAAGTCCACTGGTGGCAAGGCCCCTCGTAAGCAGCTCGCTTCCAAGGCTGCCCGCAAGTCCGCCCCGTCTACTGGCGGTGTCAAGAAGCCTCACCGTTATAAGCCTGGTACCGTCGCTCTCCGTGAGATCCGTCGCTACCAGAAGTCCACCGAGCTTCTCATCCGCAAGCTCCCCTTCCAGCGTCTCGTTCGTGAGATTGCCCAGGACTTCAAGTCGGACCTCCGCTTCCAGTCGTCCGCCATCGGCGCTCTCCAGGAGTCCGTCGAGGCTTACCTCGTCTCCCTCTTCGAGGACACCAACCTGTGCGCCATTCACGCCAAGCGTGTCACTATCCGTATGTCTTCACCCATCTAGTCTTTGTTTGGTGCATTGCTAACAGTTCTTTACAGAGTCCAAGGATATTCAGCTTGCTCGTCGCCTTCGTGGTGAGCGTGGTTAAATGCCCTTTTCTTCTTTAAGTCAGCACTTCACTGCGAAGTGACTTAGCTGGCCATGGCGTTCGGGTAACGGTTTATCGGTTTTAATTCCTTGGGTCATGGGTGGTGCACCGGAAGTGGTGCAGAGCATGTAGTATACCATCAGTGAGGTTCACTGAACACGATAACGAATCCATCGGATCTACTTCAAATATCGTCTTTTCTCTCTGTGATGTTTGCGACTATCCCGAATCGCTCGTGACTAGTCATCCAAATTGGACTATTGAATGCACCCCACCTTAGGCTTGCGTCATGCAAGTTGCAGTTTCGGTATATTACGGTCATTGGTCTCATTCAAGGTATACATTTGGACGTTAATACTATCAAATACTATCATCATGCCCTGGCAGACAGAACTACAATCATGGATGTTTCCTGCGGGTCTGGCGACAGCTACACCACCAGCCGTCAATGACAAAGCGCCTTCGTCATCCCTTCTAGAACTGCCCACAAAAGATGGCCAACCGACGATAGTGACCTTTCTTAGACATTGCGGATGCCCATGTGCGCGTGCTTATTCTGAGTAGTTTCGTTGTATTCACTAACCCGGTTCACAGTTGCGGAGAAGACATTCCTTAACATGCGCGATGTAGCGTCACGACACCTAGATATACACTTCATTGCCGTTTCTCACAGCGATGCCCCATCAACAGGCCGTTGGCTTGCATCACTCCCCGACCCTTCAAAGAACTCAGATGTCACGATACTTGTGGACGATGAGCGTGAGCTGTATGCTACGTGGGGACTAGGGGTATCATCATTCTGGCATGTCTTGAGTCCGTGGAGTTTGTACTCGGCCTACAAGTTAGGCAAGCGGGACAGCATATGGAATAGGCCCACCGAGAGCGGCACGCGTTGGCAGACTTCAGGGAGTTTTGCGGTGAATGGCGAGGGAATCGTGAAGTGGAGCAGGCCGAGCGCAAGCGCCGACGAGGTGCCTGATTTTGAAGATGCGCTGCCGTCGTTGTGAAAGCTTCCTGTACTTTTATCCGAGCCAGAGGTGTCGCAAGCACACGGCCTTCACTTCTTTACCTTCTTGCCGCCTTCAAGTGACGTTCTTTCTCTTGTACTTTGCAACAATTGTTTGGGTCTTCGATGACCTCACGACCCCACGTCGTCGCCCCGGGCCACTTCGCGCTTAGGAGGCAAAGTCGACAACAAGCGCGCCTGGCCCCCGACGACGACCAGGATGCAGCCCGGGATGGCACCATGGAAGACGAAAACGCGTCGGTAAAGGCCTCGAGTGCGCTTAGCGACTACGGCTCTGATGTCGATTTCGACTTGCTTCTTGCGCAGAGCGAGTATGGCTCAGAAATCGATCCGGCAGACATTGCGCCACTCAGCGAAGGTATCTCCCACATCACCACGCTGCCAGTGGCAGCAGCGGTGGTTGCATACCAGGCGACTGGCGGTACGCTGCCCTATGGACACATACACGTTTGCAACGCGTGTTTCGCGGCTGACTGACGGACAGCGTCTAGTGACCCAAGATCATGCAACCCATCCCGATGCAGAGGTCACTGTGAAGCCCTCTCCGGAACCAGAGGAGCGCGATGACCGCGCTCCGCTGGAACGGTTCCGTTCAAAGCCCAGGAATCCGCTTTCTGTGACGGATCTCGTCTCTCCAGCGTGGTGTGAGTTGCAGTACTTCTACACGCTCAGCAAGTTCGGCCGCAAGCCGCGCACGCAGGCTATGCAGAGGGGCTCTGTAATTCACGAAAAGCTAGAAAGAGAGGTCCACACCTTTGTCCCCGTGCAAGCGAAGAGCAAGGAAGACAAGTTCGGCCTAAAGATATGGAACGCCATCCAGGGCCTCCGATGTCTACGGGAAACGGGCCTCACTCGCGAATTACAGGTTTGGGGCGTCATCGAGGGGCAGGTGGTCAATGGCATCATTGACGAGCTGAGCTACGCCTGCCCGGACGAAGAACTGGAAGAGAAAGTCGAGCTTGCAAAGGCCCAAAAGAGTGGCGGTACGCTTCCACTCGGCCAATCCAGCATCGAGCAGGCTTTTCAAAAGGCCGTGGAAACCAGCAGACAATCTGCAGAAGATAATGCAGACGGCTGGTTGGGTGCACTCAAACCCGATCGGTCGGTCTACATATCGGATACAAAGACGCGTGGCATGCACTCTCTGCCTACGGGTGCCTCGCTGCGTCCGACTTGGATGCAGCTCATGTTGTATCGGAAACTACTCGAGTCTCTTGCGCTGAACACGGTGGATGCCGAAACAATCTTTGCGAGATATAACTTGGCCCCACTAGAGACTTTCACGGAGAAGTTCATGTTGGACGCAGGTGCGTTGGGTAGCGATGAGATGCCACTCGACGATGACGATCGTATCGGCGACCCTCTTAGTTCTAACGAACTTCACTCGCATCCTAACCTTCTTTCCCTGTGGTCGCTCATGATCAGCGAACTCCAAATGGCCGTTCCCGTTGTGAGCGACATTCTCCGCGCCGAGTTCCGGCATTCCAAATCCGGGGCTGTGATAGGCAGCAAACTTCTAGTCTACAGTGCAGAGGATATCGATAAATACGTAAAGGAAGAGATGGACTGGTGGAAAGGAGGAAGACAAGCCAGAGGTGTGGATATTGAAGAGGCATATAAGTGTAGGATATGTGACTTTGCAGATGTGTGCACGTGGCGAATAACAAAGATTGAGGAGGCGACAGAGAAGCATCGGTTACGCAGGAGTACCAGGAGAGTGAGTGCTGTGTGAACTAAATTTACTTTATTAGAATAAGCGTGTGCGTTTTAGCTCTGTTTTCACATATCGCCGTACTATTATACACCACTCATAGTATATTTGAGATGACTACTGTAATTGATCTGTCCGTCCCACTATGACCCCTTTCTGTCTCAACCCGTGGAATTTCTGTTATGGTGCTTCCTGACGTGGTGCTACTCTACGTATACAGTATAGCTTGTAACGTTAGCCAGGCCCACCTTTCATCCGTGTTGATTCTATATGGCAGTTGATTTACCATCTGAGCATCTGTCAGTGGTAATGCATGCCATATAATTCTACTTTGCAAGGATTGGTCTTCACTCAAGTCCATATTACTGTGCCGTGACACGGAAACATTTTTCGATTTGTGCATGACTACCAAACCCGAAAATTAAATCGCGGAAGCTTCACAACCCCATCCTAGCTACTGTACGACGCCGGAAATCGACGCGTTACTCCCACTAGGCACAGGATACGGTCCATAACCGGGCCTGGGAAAGTTGGGTGTCCCATCCTCGTTCCAAGTGAACTGCTGGGTCCGGATGGTGCGCGCATACCAGCCATTTGCCGGATCCCGCATCCCGTGATACACGATCCAATCCTCTGTGCCGTCGGGGCTTTTGACGAAACTGGCGTGGCCTACGCCATACACTTCCTCTTCGGGATTCTGGTAGAAGACGGGATACTGATGCTTGCGCCAGTCGGCAGGGTTCATGGGATCGTTGCCAACAAGCTCCAGGAGCGCGAGGCAGTAATTTCGGTTGTCGGAGCGGGCAGCGCTGAAAATGACGAATTGCTGGCCGGTTTTTTCGTTGATGAGCTGCTGGGGCCCCTCGTTGGAGGAGAGTCGGTCGTTGGATGTTCGGCCGTATGGCGTCTTCTCCCACGGTAGCGTTGGCGTGGAAATGATTTGGCGTTCGGAGAATGGGGAGGCTACGGTCCATGGATTCTCGAGCTTCGTTATGCAGAGATTGGCTGGCCACCCGTCGTATTGCCGGTACCAGCAGCTGTAGATGTGGTAAAGTCCGGATGAATGCTGGAAGTAGGTCCCATCGATAGCGAACTGGTCGTAGGTATCGAGCTGAGCCTTGTACGAGAAAGTAGCTGTCCACGGAGAGGAGCCATCACCTTCGAGGACATACATACGATGGTGAACGGCTGGGCAGTTGTATTCACACCACATCTCTACCTCGGGCGGAGGAGAGTCACCGCGAGGATCAGCAGTGAAAATAACATACCAGGTGCCATTGAGATTGTGTAGCTCGGGCGCCCAGAGGTCGGTGGAGTAGTTGAGACCTGGAGGTGGGCTGAATAGCTGTTTGGATTCGGCAGTGTTCCAATCGCTGGGCTCGGTGGGTTAGTAGCTGTTGGTATCATTATTGGTTGATAGGTATGTCATCAGATAAGACACTCGTCATGCTCTATATGGGACGGGTAACAGAGGTGATATAGAGATAAGGGAACGCACGTAAAATGCTGGCTCCGGAGCAGGGTTACGTCTACGTTTGTGGTGTAGGTCATGTAGTACCAGCCCTCATGCCGAATCACCCATGGATCAGCGCCGCCCACGTTGAGTATTGGGTTTGTGAAGGTAGCCGAGCTATTAAGGCACCATGCTGCGGTAGTGAAAACAGCCGCGAGCAGCAATTCGCACATCATGTTTCGTACAGCGAGTGTGGAGTGTTTGCGAGCGGGGCGGGGCAATGAGCTCGGCTCCATGTACACAGTCCCGGGTAAACTGACCTGTCCATCCTTTTCTTTTCGGGAGGATTTTGCAAAGTGATCAAATACGAGTGAACAGTCACTGTTATGCTGCCGGAGAATACATGGAGCCTACTAGGCGTGACGGTGGTCAGCTGACAGCCACTGGGCGGTAGTAGCAAACCGAGGCGTGTTTGGTGAAGACAGAAACGGCAACACCCGCCTACATCATCGCCGTCTACTGTACCTCTACACTACGCCCTTGGCAAAACCTCGCCGACCTCCAACTCGGCCACACCCGACCACTCTGCGCTATGAACAACGCCCAGTTCCGCCGTCTGCTTATCGACACTCCCAAACAGCAGGATGGCGCCGAGAACAAATCGCCGCCCTCGCGCACCCCCGGCGCTGTGCTGGGTGCGCGCAAGCAGTCCGCCATTCTTATGACGCCGTACGTGCGGCCTCGACTTTCTGCCACGCCTGTGCATCTAGCTAACGCAAGAATAGCCGTCAGGTAGGCCGACACTCGGTACAGGCAGAATTTACGCGCCAGCTTGCCGAGCGCAATGCTAAACGGAATGGCGCCCAAAAGTTCAAGTCGTCTGCGCCCAAGGGCACCAAGCTTGCTGCCGGATACACAGACCGCACTCAAGAACGGAAGGACGATGACGACACTGAGCTGGGGAAGCGAGTCAAGAACCTGGAAGAGTCTTACAAGCGAGGAGAGATTGACCGCGACACTTTTCACAACAGTGTACAAGAGTTGACTGGCGGTGATATCACGACCACACATTTGGTTAGAGGCTTGGATCGAAAGCTTCTGGAGCGTCAGAGAAAAGGCGAGCTTCTGACTGGCGACAAGCCTCCAGAGGATGAGGATGAGGACTCCGATATTGAGGACGAGTTTGACGCGCTTGCTGAAGAGGAAATTGCACCTATTGTCGCGGAAAAGGTTGAGAAAAAGGGCGTCGCCGCACCGCCACCACCAGTCGCAGGAGTCAAGCGGAACAGAAACGATATCCTCGCGGAACTCAAACGACAACGAGAGGAAGCGGCGGCGGCAGAGCACGAGAAGCTATACCCTAGTCTTGGTGCTGGCTTCCGTAGGATCGGCGCAAAGGGCGAGCCAAGGATTGAACGAGATTCGAAAGGACGTGAGGTTCTCATCACAGTCGATGCGGATGGCAAAGAGAAGCGCAAAGTCAGGAAGCAGAAGCCTAAGGAATCCCCATCAGATGTCCGTCCTGATCCAGAGGAGCCAACTCTCGAAGGCCCACCTAAGACGTCAGAGTCTCCAGAGGCTAAAGAGACTCCAGGGGCTCCACAGCAGAAGGAGGAATCAGAGGATGAGGATATCTTTGCAGGTGTCGGCTCCAACTACAATCCCCTTGCGAACTTGGAAAGTGAAGACGAATCTTCGGACGAGGAGGGTGAAACAAAAGCGTCCCAACCGGAAGATGGTGGTACTGAAAAAGAAGAAAAATCTGCCGCCACGCCAGCTAAGGCTCCGGTCTCCAACGAAGCGCCTGCTCCAAAGCGCAACTATTTCGAATCGTTCTCGCGCACCATGGCCTCCAAGGATCCGGACAAAGTCCAGGAATCCGCCGCCGTCGACGCCACCGTGCGTGCCGCTCTCCAGAAAGTGCGCACGCTCGATCCCGACTCCTCACTCATCAACGATCCTGATTCCAAGGAAGCACGGCTCAAAAAGCGAGCTGCTGAGCTCGCTGCGCGCGATCGTGACATGGATGACATTGATATGGGTTTCGGCGAGTCTCGGTTCGATGATGCGGACGAGATGGAGAGAGAAGGGGAGAAGGTCAAGTTTTCGCAGTGGAAGGGCGCTGGTGCGGAGGATGATGACGAGGATGAGCGGTCTGGAAAAGGTGCTAAGAAGAGGAAGAGGGGGCCGAAGAAGAAGAAGGGTGACAAGAACAGTGCTAGTGATGTGCTCAAGGTCATGGAGCAGCAGAAGGAGAGGAAGAAGCTAGGATAAGCACTTCGGCTGGTCACACACGGTTCGGTAACAGCATACCATTCGATACCCTTAATGTCCTCAGTCGGGATTTATATCCTATTTGAGACGCCCTTTGAAGCCATACCCTTTTTAACTTCAACCTACTTTGGAAAGCTTCTATGGGAGTAATTAAAACTTCTCAGATAATACTGTAGGCTCATAGCAAAGCTTCATTGCTTGCGTGTCGTCTATCTCGTGAGAAGAGTTATTTCATACATGGTAACCGCCGTCTACCTACCCTGCACTGCACTATCCTACTCAAGGTCGGCTGTGACGTTAGAGAACTCGCCTTTCTCCAACTTGGTCTTCCAGAAGATAGGGTTCGTGTCGTTAAACCCATGCTTGACCCATCCATCCTCCTTGACATGGTATAGATTGATGAAACCACCCGAGTATGCGTCACGATGCGTGGCTGCTAGGATACTTCGCCTACCGAGCTCGAGGGCATCTTCGTCTGAGAGGTCGTACTTGTATTGTGCATCGAGCACGCCGTAGGCGAATGTCTGACCGGAGCCCACACAAAAAAGGTTACCAGCAAGGCGGGTACCATCACTATCAATGTAGTAGAGAGCAGGACCCTCCTGGGGCGTCACGCCGGCGCACATGGTACCCTATGATATGGTTAGTATGGCCACACGAGACAACGCGGAGACAGGGATATAGTACCATGGACAAGCCCATTCCCTTGTACGAGTAGACGAGATTGGCGAGGATTTTGGAGGCTGCAGCAACGGAGATGCGGCGCTTGTGCCTCAGCTCATGGAGGCGGCACTGCATGCCCAAGTAAGCCAGCCAGTATTGGCAATCTGCAGCGCCACCAGCCATGGTTCCTAGTAAGCAGTTGTTGATCTCGATGACCTTCTTGACCGTCTGACTTGCTATCCAGTTGCCTGCCGTCGCCCTGGAGTCGGTGGCCACAATGATGCCGCCCTGGAAGCGGAAAGCCAGTGTTGTCGTACCGTGTGCGATCTTGATGGGGCAGTTCGGGTTCGAGTAGTCATCTGTCATTGCTCGCAGCCATGATGCCGACTGGGCAACCGGAGGCAGTGCGAACTTGAGGGAGAGCTCTGGTGTCGGTTGGTAGAGCTCCTGCACGTCCTGGTCGGCCGGGCTCTCCTCCATGTGTGGCGGGCGCGAGTACTGCGCGACTAATGAATCCATGGTGGAGGATGTCTGTGATTGTGTGAGAGTTAGGTAAAGGCGAGGATCACGGATGCTCTTGTGGCGAGGCAGGCGGGGCGTTGGTGGTGCTAATGGCAGTATGCGGGCGTGTTTGAGGTTGGAGCTCCGGGGCAGCTGTGTCGTTGCCGGTCTTGGCGCCCTCGCGTCACGCTGCTGCCTCCACCCATCGACGGCTGGATGGTTATTGCGCACAATACACCTAACCCACCAACCTACATTTCCCCTTTCCAAACGCGCCCTGCCATCTAGTCAAATTTCTTGTTCTTACAGTGCTACGTCCATCTGGGAAGTTTGCTTGCTGGACATCGCAACGGATGCAGGTCATGTGCCCGGTCCGTGATTCCAGGTCATCCAAGACATGCAAGCCTCACCAGGTGCGACTGGTAAACCACCAGTCCCCGTCATCCGGACGCTTGAGATGAACACATGTTTGCATGTTTCGAAATAGCAGCCGTCATAAGGACTCGGTGTCTCGTCTTTTACTACTGGATGCTATCCGCGTGGAAAGGCGCCACATGTGCGTGATACTTCCAATGTGATGTATTTGTAGCCTGTATATTCCCCGAGCCAGGACTCGTACTTGAATTCTGCTATCCGCACCCAGCCAGACTCTCCTGAAGAAGCCCACTCTCATTGTATTTATGTTTACCCCCATACCGTCTCAGGAATGTCCCCACGAGATCGCTCCTACACTCCACTGAGGCCTCCTTCGCACTGCTACACCCCAATATCCTCACATACCTATCACCGACTTGCGCCACCGCTCCGGATCCGGCAGCTACCCACCTCCTTTCCTTACTCGTTCTCTTCTCGCCGCCCCAGCAGCTATGTGCTGGATAACCCTTACCCCCAAACCACCTCACCACCACAATCATCCACATCATCACCACCACCATCGCCATCATTCCGACCATGGATCATCTGTGGAAGAGCTCGTACGAGTTCGACACGACGTTCGTCATGGTCACCGTTATAGCAAAGTAGGCATCAAAGCACCCAGCATAGCCATCGAGGTGGACGACCATGACCATGGCCACCACCATCACCACCACCATCTACATCCACACCTCCACCCACTGCACATGCATCCGATCCACCCACATCACCACCACCACCACTTCAGGATCCACGGGCCGGGAAGGAAACGGAGTCCAGACCCTCCCGCCCCGCCACCCTCACGCAGCCCCTCCTCGTGTCCTTCGCCGCGGGAACCCATCTATAGGACGCAGATCGTGGAGCCGCAGACGCAAGAGGTACGCGAGACCACTCGAGTAGCACTGAGGGAGGTTCGGCCTAGTAGGACGGAGAGAGTGAGGTTACGTAGGGTGGCTGGGTACGAAATGTTGGGGAGGGAAGTACCGTGGAATTGGGATTGCGTGAGCAGCGTCACCAGCGGGGGTGTCGTAGGCGGTAGCAGGAGAAGCGGAAGCGGCAGAAAGGCTCATATTCTGAGGCACTACCCACCTTTTGAGTCGATAGATCGTTGGATGTAAGCATGAGGCGTGGTTGGGCCCTTCTTGTACTGTAGTCACCGAGTATTTTTAATCATCAGAATCTGATAATGTCCATTCAATATCAACTATTCCACTTTCGTTGCATAGCTCCTTTATCGAAATAGGTATGCTGCCTGGCTTCAGGCTACTCTGGCTAGTACTTGTGTGCCCTTTCCCGTCAAGGGCGCCTTAGCAATCAGTCCAAGCACAAGTAGAACCTATACCGTTCAAGCTCGGGTATAAAGGGGCATCGATGCCCACCTAGTTTGATCCAGAACGCCTCCAGATTTGTCTGTGCAATGTCACAGAACGCCGCTCAGTCACCAACGCCTTGATAGAGAACATCCATGCAATGTAACCCCGATGACGCCAAAAGTCAAAGCGTGTGACAGATCCAGATGAAGGCTGGTGCTAAAACAGAGAGAAACAGAAAATACAGCAAAGTCAAATCATACTGCGCCTCCGCAGCCCATGTTCCTCCATCTGCAGTTGCATGGCCAACGCCAGGCTTGCCATATCTTCTTCGTTATCTGTAACTGCCGATGACGACGCACGAGCCTTTGGCTCTATCCGTGCCTCCATTTTCTGGGACCCCCTGCTATCGCGTCTTCGACTGGAAGGCGTTTTCGGGGTATTACTTTTCCTGATTGGTAGGTTTGTCATTTGACTAGGCTTGCGACCACTTGAGCCGAGTCTGGCAGAACGTGGCGCGCTGGGTGTAACAGGAAGCAAAAGGTCCTCTGTCCGATTTGTACGTGGTGAGATGTGTGCTTCTTCAACACTATTGAAGCCCACTGGGTAACCATTTGGGCCTGAACCGGGGCTGAGGGACTCGACGCTGGGTTTTGGGATTTCGCTTCGCGTGAAATGATCAACTATATCCATAGGGTTGTTCGGCGAATCCTCAATGGAATACATGACTGCATCCCGATGCGGTTCCTGAGAAGAGGCTTCCATCGCACTGGTATTTTGTTCATGTATAAACGACTGCAATGCCGGGTCAATTGGCATGGCATCTTCGATTGGCACATGATCTAACGCTTGTTGAGCGGAATACGCAAGACCCTGTAACTCTGTCGTGTTCTCTGTACCTATCCTGCCAGGCAAAGAGTTCCGAATCTGGCGAATGGGATTGTATACCAAAGGGCTTTCAACAGAAGGCTCCTTCTTCATTTTCCCTAAAACTGAAGAAGGATCTTCTTCGCTAATGCGACGCTTCTTAGCCGCCGCGCCTCTGGGGATAGGTATTTCGTTCGCCTTGACAGGGTCCACATTGCCATATTCGTCATGGATACAGCGACGCTGCACTTGTCAAATCGAAGTCAGTCTGCGAGGATCGCTGACTTACCTTGCTTTTCCGGCAGTCAGCACACGCTTTTACACGGCCTGATTTTAGGGCATAAGGATCCCCGTTAGTATCTGCCAGAAGAGGACCCCCACTCATCACGTTTTTGTCTAGTATTTTGGCCTGTTGTCCATGGGATCCATCCAAATCGCTATATCGACGCTTCACGGATAAGCCTAGAGAACCGGAGAGATCAATGGTGCTCATGCCGCCGGCCATGCCACTGGGCTTTGCAGGGTCGAATATCTCGTCTTTGTGCTTGCACCGTATCCTTCGCTTGCGACATGCATCGCAAGCAATGCGCTTTGGACCGAGCTGTGACGTTTTAGGCGTGGTCAGAGGTCGGGTGGGGTCAGTCTTTTGCAGAAAGCCAGTCAGCATGGGCGGCGGCGGAGTGGGTACTGCAGGACTCTGATTCTCTACGCCATTCGTGTGAGGTGTCTCCGTAGCTCTGATCCTCGTGGACTGTCTTTCGGCTGTTGCTCTCAGTGCTTCACCCCATGCTTCCCTCTCCATCCTTTTTACTTGAGCAGCACTCATCTTCTTCTCTCCGCCGTTTTCGGCAGCTTCGGGAAGTGTGGCGTCAGGATGAGCCCACTGCGGTATTTTCTCATTACCTCGTTTCCAGGCTATCCACATAGCAAATTGCCTAGCCAGGTTCAATGGGTCCCCGAAGCCTTTTGGAATAGAACTTGTGACGGCCTTCCGCACTGTGTCTGATATGCCCTCGACCTTGCCTAATGAGATGAGCACAGTTCTCCAAATATAGTTCGCCAATTCCGGAAGACCTTCCAGCTCGGCCTTGGGATAATATCGCTTGTTATAATTCTCGGGGCCCAGGTGTGAGTTATGTCCAAATCTATCCGGCTCACAATATATCGGAATATCTCGGTGAAATTGATCACTCCCCAGCAGGATCTGTTCGACCGATGGAGGAAGAGGATCCTCTTCGAGATATCGGATCAAGGAAAGCCACATGAGCTTCTGGAAAAAGGGGTAACGAAATTTGAGTGCAACTTTCGTATTCTTTTCGATCTCCAGGACCTTGATTTGCATACCGTAGTGTATGCGAGTGAGAAAGTTGCCTCCAATGACCAGGCTGTCCTCTGGTGTCCAGACAGCATGGATCCAGCCAGAGGGTATCAACATTGTATCTCCAGGGTATAGGTCAACTCGGTAGCACTCCTTTACCTGATGGCCAAGGAATTCGTGGCCTTGCTTAGGAGATAGGCACCAGTCCTCGTACTTTTTTAAGTTTTGTTTCGTAGGCGGGATGAAGAAGAAGACTTTCTTTCCTTTAACGATGTGATAGTACACCGACGAGCCACCAAAGTCGATATGAAAGTCAGTATAGCAATCTGCTACTGACATTAGGCAATAGAATTGTACCGCAGGAGGTGCCTTTTTGTCATCGTCTCTCCAAACGGCGTCTTGTAGGTCCATGTCGCGAACTGCCTTCGGTCGTCGTATAAGCCGGCCTAATCGGCTCCGTGATACTTCCAGACTGATAACGTTGCGGACCGGCTTTTCACCTTGTTGTTCATAATAGTCAGCCCACTTTGCCATAGTCCACCTTTTGTCTTCTCCTTCCTGAGCCTTCACATCAATGACTGGTACACGTTCCTGAGGACCATAAAGCTCAGAAACTCGACGAACAGTAAGGCCTTCGGGGATGACCATGTCCAACTTATCCTGGCCATCATCTGGTACTAACTCGTACCTATAGTGCTCTTCTGGGCTTCTATCGGGTTTGACATGTTCGGCTTCATCATTAGGGTAGTCCCTCCCTGGGTATCTAGGTCGAGGGTTCAACACTGCGGGAACTAGGATCGGTTCTTTGAAGCCATTGGTCTTCTCAAGAAAATCCGCAGACACTAACTCGGGCGGAACGCGTGCAAAAGTTTCCGGAGCAAACTCAATGTCACCATTCTTGAAGGCGGCAATGTAGTGGTGTTCAGGGTTGTCGTCGGAGGTTTTCAGTATGCCTTCATTAAGACCAGCATAGTCGACGGCTGTATGAGCTCTAGCAGACTTTCGGACCTTGGTTGTTTCACCGAATTTTGGCTGGCATGGCGCGCAGTAGAACTTGTCGACGTCACGAACTTCTCGCTCGTTCTGGAAGCCAGCGCACACGAAATGATACCACTCTTTGCAACCATCACATCTGATCCACTGTTCCCCGTCTCCTATCGTTGTCTCTGAATCAGATGAGTTACAGCCGGCGCATATAGTTACAGGCTCAGTGCTGCTGCTATTGGGCAGGGCGTTTGCAGAAGGTGGGATGATCATTGGGGTACCCAGTGGGACAGAGCGTGCCCGAACCGAGAGAATGGAGCCGTCATTGTCAGCCATTCCAGGAATTGTATCGGAGAAGGAATAGCGGCGGCTCTGGGATGTGTTTTCGCGCGACGGGAGGGGGCGAGTGAGAATGGTGCTGGCATAGGCAGTGGCCACATCGTGCTGTTCCGTTGGCAAACTTTGAGGCGAATGCAGCTGCTCTGGAGGTTCAGGAACGGTGTAGGATGATCCAGCCTTCGAGTCTGGAGGAGACTTCCGCTTCTTCGTGCTCGCTGCACCGTTGCGCGATCCGCGAGGCTTCCCTTTCGGCCAACCCTGCTGCCTTTTCGGTTTTGTGTCGCCAGTATGGGCTTCTGGAGGCGCTTCGATTTGTGCATTATCTTCTGGTGGTGTTTGGGTCTGAGCGCTGACGGCATTAGGCATGTGTTCGGGCGCGGCCGGGAACATTTCCGGGGACAGCTTGTAGTCACTTGTTGGTATCCCACTCACTCTCTGAACAGAAGGCAGAGGAGTCTCGAGGTGTGCATTGCTCGGCCCAGCGCGTTTCTGATGGGGAAGTGGGCTCTGTGGCTCTTGATGGGAAAAGCTCCACCTCTTGGCCGTTGCAGGGCGTTGAGGCGTTGCGTTAAATGCATGTGCAGCGAAGTTTATAAGCAACTCAGCATCAGAGAGTCTCTTTCGACTACTTTCATCTGGGTATTGGACAGGAAGGGCAGCGTCTTGATACATGCGCCGACCATTGTCCGCCATCTGTTCCACGTTGTATGACCATGCCTGGGTGTGACCCGTAATGGAGGAAGGGAATTGTTGCGCATGCGGTGGAGAAAAGTATTCGGAGCGCACGCGCTTCATAGGACGTTCGTTATACGCACGACTGCCGTCGATAACATAGGCATGTTTTGGCGCGCGATGGCCCGGGGGATGAGGGATAGTCGTTGGAGAAGCAGGCACCAGGTCGGAGCGGCGCGCTGATTCAATGTAGTGCGGGCTTGTGTGCAGCGAGGACATGGCGACATCGGCAAGCGCCTCAATGGGCGACCCCAGACCTGGTGAATATGCGGCGGCGCGTGGAGGTTGGGGCGCGGATCGCAACGATTGCTCGCGGGTCAGCGTCGGGGAATTTTGGTGAGCGTGCGCGCGGACGTGTGGCAGCGACTGTTTCTGCTGCTCCTGGGGAGGAGGAGCGGCGCTTGTGAAGCCATTGCTGGGAGGTGTGAGAGCAGAGATGGAGGGGTTTGCTGGAGGCGCTTCGAGCGGGCGGAGGATGGGTGACAGCGGCTCCCACACAGGGCGGGGAGGCGTAGCGGCGCGCGGCGGAGCTTGCCTATGTTGAGGCTTGAACGAGGAGATCCGCATAATGATAATTGCGTGCGGCGCGCAGGAGTATCGGGGGGACTCGTCTCCCGTCGGAGGTGCCGCGTCGGGCGAGGCGAGACGTCTTGTGGCTACGGGGAAGCAGAGGCGCTATGCAAGCAGGCAGAGCAGGCGCAAGCGGGAGACGGCATATCCTGGAAGGACTTGTCGCGGTAGGGCGGAGGAGCGAGCGTGGCGTGCCGGTGGGCGTCGTGGGTGTTGTTGTGGAGTGTGGGTTTTGGCGGGGACAAAGTCGACTTGCAAGTGACGGACGGCGGGCGAGCTCAACACCCCCGGCCGGCACTCGAAGCGCTTGACGACGGCGACGCGCGCGGACGGAACAGAGATGCGCAGAGCACCCAAGCAGGATTGCAGCGACACCAGGGCCTGGCGCGCGGTGGTGGTGGGAAGGGCGGGCGAGCAGGGTCAAGCCGGTGGAGGGCGCGCACAGCCATAGCAGGAAGCAAGCAGACAGACGACGACGCATGGACTATGGGCTACTCTGCTACATGCAGTAGCTACACATACATACAATACAACGCAGCACACAACCCCCGCTGCGAAATTGCTGCGGCTCTTGAGGCTCTTGAGGCTCCCGCGCTCCCGCCCGGTCTCGATCAGCTCAAGCTGTCGACGGGCTCTTGCCTTGCTGGGTCTTGGTCCTGGTCTTGATCGCGGCTGCTGCATTCAATCGAGGCCAAGCCCTGATCGGGTCACGTGCATCGACGCGCGGCCCGTGCGCTCGTTGGCTTCACTGTCTCAACGCGGCCGCCACCTCTTGATCTACTTACTCTCCATCACACGCTTCTGCACTGCGCAGTCTGTCTTTTCAAGTCCCCTACCAGTCGCCAAAGTATGAGTCGCGGCGGAAAGCTCGCCCCGGAAGTCAACCGGTACGCATCCCACTCCTCTGTCCCAATCCTCACACGACCGCTAACTCCATCTTTGCTGCAGTGCTCTGTTCGTCAAGAATCTGAGCTTCAACGTGACCCCAGAGGATCTCTTCGACCTCTTTGGCAAGTTTGGCCCTGTGCGGTATGTCTTGTCCTACCCGCGCGACTCCCGACGAGCCGTCCGGATCTCCGATGCTAACTCGTCCAGTCAAATCCGACAGGGCATTGCGACCAATACCAAGGGCACCGCATTCGTCGTCTACGAGGACGTCATGGATGCAAAAGCCGCTTGCGATAAGCTTAACGGCTTCAACTTCCAGAATCGCTACCTAGTCGGTACGTGCTCCCTACCGCGACGCAACATCTTTTTCGCTCACCGTAGTCGCAGTGTTATATCACCAGCCCGAAAAGATGCTAAAAGCTGCCAACGAACTCGCCGAACGCCAGGAAAACTTAGAAAAGCTCAAACGTCAACACGGCATTGATTAGCATGAGGCGAGGCCCACAGGATCGGTGACCACGTGGGAGCGAAACAATATCAATACTCGTGTGGGCCTCACTACTCTACAGACACCCCGGACTCCGAGCACGATGCCCAACTCAACGGCAAGCTCGGCTTTTACGGAGAAGTCGCGCGCCATGTCAAAGGCAAAGGGATGTCGCAACTGTGATTGGCGCGATGCAAGGCTATCCGCGAAATGGCTGTGGAATCGTTTACGTGGGACGGCGTTGAAGGCTTGAATGACGTTATGACGGATAAGAATCATTATATTTTCGAGATTCAAAACAACTGCCTCTTTCTAGGCATGGATGAATAGGTCCGATGGACTAGTTCTGCATTACTTCTGCCAACATTAGCAGTTTGGAGCCGTGAGCCTGGCTTCCATATCAAACTCACTTGTTACGTGTCTTTTTTTTTCTTTCACTTGAACTGTGATGAACCAAGTCTAACATTAACTCCGTCCAACGGAGATTTCACACAGATCAACGATCTACATCGGACAAAGAACTATGATAACAACGTCATAGCTTGAATTTACATTCCCAGCCACCATGTCTACCACGCACTTGAGCCATTTGTGCATCCCGTCTTCACGTTTCCTCTGCTCTTGACGTTCTCCTCAGGCCCACCCGCCGGATACATGAAAGCAATGCCCGGACCCTTGACATCATATGCATCGGCTGCATTTACCTTCGCCGCTTGCGGCCATGTAAATCCCGTCCCCATAGGTCCTGCAGGCCTACTCCCATTCACCCTAACCGATGCTTGTAAAGAAGTCGAGTGGGGATTTGTCGGAGGGGCATCTGTTTCCCTGGAACCGCTCGAGACTGCCGGGAATAGCGTCGACACGGCTTCCTCGGTGCTCACCATGTAGCTCGATGGGTTGGAAGCGCTGCTTGTGCTGGTGTTGCTTGGAAGTTGTTCCTTTTCCTCCTCCTCCTCCTCCTCCTCCTCCTCCTCCTCCCCTTCTTCTTCTTCTTCTTCTGGTTCGTCGTTCTCGTCAGGATTATCTTCTGGTGACTGATCTGCGTCTTGGTCTGCTGTCTGAGAGGGCGCGGGGCAGATGGTTATGCAGTTAGTGCCGGGCATGGTAACTGTAGATTCAGGACATGGCGGCAGACGTAGCGTTTGATAAGGGTGGGCCGTCGTCGTCAGGGCGATGACAGTAGTTGTGGGTGCGTCGTCGGGGAGCGCGTATGCTCCAGCGCCAATAACTAGAGGCGTGAGGAGGATGCATGCACATGGTAGAGCGCGCATCTTGCTGGATGGAAGATCTAAATGTACGTTCTGTGGAACGAATGAGGAGGAAGGGAAGGTCACGATGAGGATATGGCATGCGTGTTGCTATTTATGCAGCTTTGCACTCAGTACGATTTGGAATACTCTGTGAATGCTATGGTAACGAGTGGTATGGAAGTTGGTCGATTGGTATTCCAAACGAGCTACACAGGAAGTATGACTTTTCCGGTAAGTTCAATGTACAAGCAATCACCGTGGGAAGTAACCCTCCGCAAATAACTACCATGCTTATACTGCCGTACTTGACAAAAATTCCAAAAGATAGACACTCCAAGTTTTTCAAGGCAAGTGCGTGTGGGAAAACGGTGAAATCCAAGCCTTGTACTCATTGAACAAACCAATAGGAAACCATTGCATTCCCGGGGATGCGCGAAAACGGTATATTGACCTCCGTACCACAACCAAAAGATAATATTCTGGGAAATAATATTAGGCGAGCCCAACGCCTATAATTCCCTCCTATCAACGCTAGGGAGATTATGGATGGCATCTAATATGGCCATTTCCATGCAGCCAACTCTCTGGATCGAGACTTTCGTGAAAAGGGTAGTTCTTAGCTACTATCTGTTTGCCTCCCGTGCTGCTGCACCCTTATTACCGAGCCCAGAGACGTGATCTATAGCAGCGACAGCCAATTCAAGCGGAATGTCAGTGTCTCCCTTTTTTATATATTCTTGTACATGCAGGTTATGCTGGTCCTTGCGCCTGTATGTCAAAGGGTGGATTGTGCCAGGATATGAATAAAAATTGAATATGACTAGTTTATCATCCGTGAATATGGCCTTGAATTCCCGATTAGATAAACCCTGAGAATGCTCGCCCTGTAAGATAAGCATAAATAAATCCACCACGTTGACAAAGCGGGTCTCCAAAGTAGAAAGATATTCCCGGAGGAGAGAAACCGCGGCAATGGCTTCTGCGGTGACGACATCACCACACGAACCCATAACCACATTAGGCTCATCACCTTGATCATTGCTTGCCCACGGCTAGATTCCAGCACTTTTCGCGCGGTAGGCAATAGCTTGCTCCTTCGTACATAACTGTAGGTGTCTTGCTTATTTGCCGGAACCACATTTACATAGTTTGCACCACGGAAGCAGTGATCCATGATCGAAAGTAAACAATTCGCATCCCAAGGTACGTATATTCGGACAACTTCGGGATTCTTGTTCGCCACTACATCGAGGAATCTTGGGTCCTGATGTGTAAAACCATTGTGATCTTGGCACTATACCGTAGCTGTAAGAAGGATGTTCAGTGAAGGAACGTTCACTCTCTATTCAACTTCGAAGCATTTCTTCAGCCACTTGCAGTGCTGGCTAACCATAAAGTCAATAACGTGTACGAAAGGTTCGTACGAGTTTAGCATTCCATGTCTCCCGGAAAGGACATAACCCTCTAGCCAGCCCTGCAATGAATCATTATGGCAAAGTTCCACAGTTGTTGTTTGCACGCACCTTGATAGTGTACTCCAACAAGGTGTCTATTACCCTTTTCCCGAATTCTAGGATGAGGGGTAGTCTAAGCCTCAGACTACCCTTATCTTTATCTATACCTAAGGCCTATATAACTCTAACCTAACCTAAACCTATTTGCCAGCCTACTCAGGGCCAAGATCTGTCTTCGATCTCCAGGCACCACTTATTCCCCTCTTCGCTATCACTATAAGATATTGCCGTAATAGGTGGATAGTAATTTATTTTCCGGTTCGCTTTATCGCTTATACTACGGGTTAGGCGACTAATAATCTAGAAAAAAGGACTCAAAGTATATCAGTATATAATGTTTTATAAGTGGTAATAGTAGCTAGGGCTTGTGTATCCTAAAAATGCTTGGTATTCTGCGGTGTATTCCTCTTGTCCCACTTATTATTTACCCCTACCCTACGGGGTGACGTCAACGATTTTGAACCCTTTGATGGTGGTCCCCGCCTCAAGGGCGTACAGCTTCTTTAAGGAGTCTACATCCTCGTGGTGGATACGAATATCCCGCAGATGGTCGAATGGCCCCATCACAGAGCGTTCGTTATCGGCATTGGCCGGGAAGCAGACTGATTTCATGCCCCTCTCTTTCCACTCAGCATCCCAGTGCCGCAGCCCAATAATGTGGGCTGACTCATGCCTCAAGACGTTTTGGAGGTAGTCGCGGTACTGGTCCGTGAACGAGAGTTGGTATACAAACAACATGCGTTTATCTGGGGGGGCGCTGGGGAAGAAGGCCCTTGCCAAGACATTGTTGGGCTTTCGAGGCGGTGCATCTTCGATGTCAGCACGGTAGACGAGCGTAAAGGCGGCAGTGCTACCAGGGGCTAGATATTTGAACTTCAGGCCGAACTGGTGGTTTTGCCATTCTTTTAAAGTAATAGAAAGACAATCCAGGGCATACTTTGCGTCTTCTTGATTAGGGAAGCTATTGTCATCGATGGTGTAGGTGACGGTGGAACCGTATTCCCATCGATAGATCTCGTCGTGCTCTCCAAGCTGAAGATCGCCGTAGCTACTTATAGGGTACTGGGTGATGCATGGGTACTCGGTAATGCGTGGGTACTGGGCTGTTTTAATTTTATTTTCTGGGCTACTGTCTGCCAAATCGCCTGGAATGGCGTTACCACAGACAATCGCGGCCAGCGAGTCCCTAACGGAGAGAGTATCAATGGCCTTCAAAACCATCGTGGCAGTGATTTCGGGGCCAACAACGTGAGTATCGAAATTGGCGGTATCCTCGACTATGAGAAGCTTGTTCTTGATGTTGATGCTAAACTTGCGTTTCTCGCGCTCGCTAACGATGCTATCTGAGTTATCAATAAGGACTATCCCATCACCGTTGTGTTGCAAGGGCTCGGCAATGAAGCCACGACCAATATTGTCGCCGCTGAAGTAGACCATGATCTTCCCGAGCATCATTGTTGCGATCGTAGGCGATATAGAGGAATTGTTATAAAAGTAGCGGGCGAATCGGACAAGTAATGATGAGTAGTCTCAGCGGAGTTAGTCGAAAGGAAGAATGGTAATGGAAATTCTGTCGAGATTTTGGGATGAATCGTTCACCTCTAATGCTATTAAATACCCCACACCGAAACCAATTACTGAGATAATTACACATGTACCTATTTGGCGGCCGGAATGGTAAAGCACAGGAGACCACACGCCGGCCATCAAATCGGCTTACACCTTTCGGTCGTTTCCCGTAGTAACCACTGACAGCTTGCAGCATGACCGTTCAGTATGTGTTGTGGAGATACGGTGTCGCGTGTTTGCGATGATAGAAGAACGGATGTTAGAAGCGTAATAAGGGCAGAAGGTCCGCGGCCGAAAAATTACCTCGTCCAGCGCCAAAATACACCAATAATCCGAAAATCAGATCCCTATAATCTCAACAACGCCTAGATAATAGGCTCTTAGATCTTATATATCGTCTTTAATCTATATATAAAGACCTGTCGCACCTAGAATAGCTATGCTGGGCGCTGCACCAAAGCTCCTATATGACCTGCTGCGCGCGCCGGAGTTTAGGAAGCCAGAGCGCACCGGAGAAACAACCCTCCGGCGCGCTCTATATAAGCTCTCCTAAGCTCTACTCTATAGAATCAGATCTATCGCTCTTCTTCTCAGCTCGTTGTCACAAGACCCTTTTTAGAAGCTAAGAGTAACACATACAATAGTTATTGAGATATTAGATTTTCGTAGGTTTTCAGCCCACAAAATACTAGATCTCTAGAACTACTTAATATAACTCCTCTAGAGCCTAACAAGAAATATAAAAGCCTATTATCTAGGCGTTGTTGAGATTATAGGGATCTGATTTTCGGATTTTTGGTGTATTTTGGCGCTGGCGGATGACTGATAGTGGTGGATGAGTGATGAAACACATTATTCGAACACTGTGCCAAAAGCATGGGATATGGAATATCCAAGCTCTTCACCTTCGTGTAAGCTTTTCGGTATCTCTGGGGTCGCATATGAGCCTATGCCACTAGGGAAAGAAAATAGTTTGAAAAATTAGGCCATTCCTTCCAGATCTTCGCTTTTGTCTGGATACACTTCAGAGTATGTACCTTCCAGATAGGCATTGGATAGAACAGCAGGAGCGCCATGCCCCAGGATCAGATATGAAGATCGCACTCAGATCGTATTTCCTGATCAGACGGTTCATGTGGATATAGGTGAAGCTTTAGCCAGCGTTAGAGCCCTAATGACCTAAAAGTCTCCGCTTAACATGATCTGAAGAAAGAGATTCTCGTAGCAGGGGGTTTTACTTCAGATAAATTACGCCAAGACATGGGTAACACGTCGCATGAAAATAGTCGGTCAGTTTGGAGACTTCTTCGTCGCTAAGTGGATTATCGTTTACCGTCGCTCTTGCGGCTCCAAACGGCGAGAGGCTTATGTTGTTAAGCTCTTTGCCTGTCTTTCTGACAGTTTCTGCACCCATCTTGAGTTGGTATGAACAGGAGCGTCAAGGAATCCGAAAGGGCGAGACTTGAAATTGATTTTATGTCTCGAATAATTTGCTGTGATGATGTAATTATCGAAAATGAGCAGAAGTGGACCCGTAGAAATCCTCTAAAGCGGGTCAAGAAGTTAATTAATTTCACAAAAACGCAATGCAGATTTGGTAGGCAGCCTCTTAAGCCAAAGTATTACGATTAAAAGGCAGCTCTCGCGGGACGAAAGAGCTCTACTAAAGCTAACTCTTGATGCCGCTCTAACAATGATGCCGCTAAGCCGGCGACGCGCTATGATTTCGTCATAGCATAGAATTGGACTAGAAGGCCTTCTGGTGATGTTGGTATGAGGTGGAGTGATCCAAATCACTTGAGCCTAGTTGGGATTGACCGACATCAGTCCACATATGCATGACTACACAAATACTAGCGTCCTACACTAATCTTAGTTTGGTATGATGCTTTTCGTATGAACCTTCGCGATAGTGGGTTCATGGGCTTGTCATGCCAATTCGTGGCATAAATCTCAAAGAACCATCGGATATCAGTCTCACTGCTTTTTGACTTCTTTGCTAACCATGTGCCGTTAGATGTTTTTTTTCATTCTAGATTTTGTCTTCCTATTCTGGATTAATCGTTAGCTTTTCGTGCTTCCATGCTTTTCCACCAGCTCCATATTCTGCGCTGACTTGCGCATCACCAACAATGATCCATTTGTAAATGCATAAGCCCTCCAACCCGACAGGCCCTCTACTGTGAATTTTGTTCGTCGAAATGCCGACTTCGGTGCCAAACCCGTAGCGCTGTCCATCAGCCATACGTGTTGATGTATTCCAATACACAGAGGAAGAGTCAACAGCGGCCAGAAACGCCTTGGCTGTAACGGAGTCAAGGGTTAGAATGGCATCGGTGTGATGTGAAGAGTGCGTGTTAATATGGGAAATCGCGGATGACAAATCGCTAATCGTTTTTATGGCAAGTGTAAGATCTAGGAATTCCGTATCGAAGTCGATGTCTGTAGCTTCTTGCAGAAGTGCGGCAGAATGGACGTCCAACTTTTTCTTAAGCGCAGCCAACGAAGCAGAGTCGCAACGAAGCGATACGCCTTGTTGTAGCAGTGCTTCTGCAACCACGGGAAGAGTTGTCGTAAGAGCAGCTTCGTGAACGAGGAGCTGTTCAAGGGCATTGCATCCGGCAGGATACGAGACCTTGGCGTCCACAATGATCTTGACTGCCTTTTCGGTAGGGTAGTCAGCGCAAAGATAAGTTGTACAGATTCCATCTGCATGCCCAAGAACTGGAATCGAGGTGGAATTCTTCACATAGCGTACGAGTTTGTTACCACCCCGAGGAATGCAAAGATCGATGTATGTATCCAGTTTCAGGAGATCAGCAATGACATCGTGAGTTTGGACAAGCTGCAGACAGTCCTCGGGAACAGAGGTGGTGGCCAAGGCCCGAGAAACGATAGATGCGATGGCAGCGAAGCTATGTGACGATTCCTTGCCCCCTTTAAGGATAGCTGCATTGCCAGACTTGATGGCGAGTGCAGATATATTGGCAATGACTTCAGGACGGGCTTCGAATATGATAAGAAGAACGCCAATGGGGCATGTTACTCGAGATAGGACCAAATTATCGTCAAGAAGTGTCCGCGCGGTAGTCTTGTTGACTGAGAGCCAAGTCAGCGGAAACTACGTGTGACGATCACATCGCAGGAGTAGCATGTTGGAGTCGAGGATTCAACATGGTATGACATACTCGGATCTTCCAGGTCTCTCACGTCCAATATGCCCTGCAACATGTCCTCATACTTTCCCTTCTTCCCTAGGTCTAGTCTCTTTACCAAGCTCTGACTGAGCGTGCCGCCAGCCGCAGCTTTATTAGCATCTTCGAGATCCTGCCTGTTGGCGGCAAGAACTTCATCCTTCCCCGCGGCCAATGCCTCGTGCATGGCAGTCAGGGCAGCATTTCGTTCCTCAGTCGACAGCACGGCAAGCTTACGCGAGCCGGCGCGGGCGGCCTTTGCGACCTCAAGCGGGGTTGCATTGGTGAGGGACATTAGGTGCAGACAGGCGTGCGGGACGTCGACCTCGTTGGTGGTGGTGAGACTGTGCTGGAGAGACCTTCCTGTCCGGCACGGTGCGTGTGACTCAAAAGTGCGCTCGATCAGGACAGAAGCTGCAAAGCAATAATGACATGCAGGGACCGGACCGGCGTCGGAAGCAATGCGCGGCGGATGGCGAGCGAATCGCAAAGCTTGAGTGCGGCCAAAGATAGACTTGCGATGGCATCTAGGCTTTCACGCTGCAGGTGGTGGTTCGCGGGGAGTGCGACGGTGGCGCGGTGCCGAGCTGTGGCCGTGCGCCTTCCCTGCGGCGGCCTGGTGCAACCACGTCCCATCGCGCTTTCCGTGTGCGGCTCCAGACTGGGCAGCAGCTTCCCTGCGTCGCAAACAGCCTGGCCATGTTACGCTGGCTCCAATAGCCGCACAAGCCGCACAAGCTGTACACGGCCAACTGACGACGGCCCAGCCCGACCGGCTCCTGATTCGCCTGCCGCGCGTGGCTGGGATCCCAGCCCCAGCCCCCCACCACGTCGGCTCGCCAACCTCGTCTTTCACGTACGTATGGGGGAGATGCAGGGTCATGCCAGCGGACTTGGGCGTCGCCGCTAATAGGATGGCTGGCGCTGGCATTTAAACATGGTCCTCACCCGGCCTCCCCAGGCTCTGTTATCTCTCTCGCTGTCTCATCCAAACTCACTTCCCAACTCAAATCACACCGACGTCCCCCCTCACCATGTGGTACGCTCGGAGAGCCGTCGCCGCTTGCGCTTCGGCCATCTTCCTCGCCGTGCCTGTCGTCGCCCAAACCTACACAAACTGTAACCCTACGCAATCATCGTCGTGTCCACCTGATTCCGCATTGGGTAAGACGGTCAACATCGACTTCAGCTCGTCTTCGGACAGCTTCACTACCGAGGGCAACCCCACCTACGACTCAAATGGCGCTTCCTTCACCGTGGCCAAGCAGGGCGACAACCCCAAGATCACGTCCAAGTGGTACATCATGTTCGGCAGGGTTGATGTCGAACTCAAAGCAGCCCCAGGTACAGGCATTGTCAGCAGCTTCTTCCTCCAATCCGACTGCCTGGACGAGATAGACTGGGAATGGCTCGGCGGCGACAATGCCCAGGTTCAATCCAACTACTTTGGCAAAGGAAACACGGCCACGCACGATCGTGGTGCTTTCCACGCGAACCCGGGTAACCATGACGGCTTCCAAACCTACTCCATCATCTGGACGTCGGAACAGATCGCTTGGCAGATCAACGGCCAGACTGTCCGTACCCTTGTGCCTGCGAATGCCAATGGACAGTATCCCCAAACACCCATGGCCATTAAGATTGGTGCTTGGGCCGGTGGCGATCCAAACAACGACCAGGGTACAATCGAATGGGCTGGCGGTCTAACAGATTACTCCAAGGGGCCGTACACCATGACGGTGAAGAATTTGAAAGTCCAGGATTACTCCACTGGCACCCAGTATATTTATGGCGACACCAGCGGTACCTGGGAGTCAATCAAGTCCAACGGAGGCAAGATTAATCCAGGAGGTTCGCCGGTAGAGGACTCTGCCCCCGCAACATCTGCAGCCAACGGACAACCCCTTCCATTCACGCCTCACACAACGTCAACTTACAATCGACCAAGTGTCTACCCCTGGGTGCCAGATACTACAGTAGCTACAGTTCCTACGACTACGTACGGCAACTACCCTGGACTGCCCAGTGGATGGACCGTCTCAGACTCCGGCAAAGTGGTTCCGCCTAGTCTAGCTCAAGTCAGTAAGCCTCTTCCTTAACCCCTCGAATTCTCTATATGGTCTTCTCATACTGACTTCATGCAGTCGACATCCCCAGTCGCTTCGTCTACACCACCTTCGGAAGCTTCATCTTTGGCTTCGTCTGGCTCCTCTGAGCCACCGGCCCCCTCCAACGGACAGAGCTTCACCACCGTGTACTCGGCTGCGCCCAGCTCAACGTCCCAATACCCGTCCTTTGATTCAAAGGGCTTCCCGATCACATCGGCACCCGCCCCTACTACCAACGCGGGCGCCGGCAGCCTGGCGAACAACGCGGTGCAGACAAATGGCCCGCCTCCCGTGCCTACTGCTTCGAGCGCACATCGTTCCCCGAGCAGTCCTGTCCTTGCCATCCTTTTAGCGGCATCCGTCGGCGTCCTCTCCCTTCTCCTGTAACTGCTTGATCTTCTGCATTACCACCGCAGTCGGGGGTTTCGTCCAATTTTTCGTCAAAGTTAGCATTAGCGTCGGCGTTTTGTGGGGCTTCCGTCATCTTGGGACGGAGCTGACAAGATTTTTTGATAGATTCAGTTCTTCGTAGTTTGCATGTTGATTATGATAATAATGAGCGAAGTTGGCAAGGGCAGGAATTAGTTACGGACGGTAGAAGTAATGAGAAATGTGTGTATGGGCTGATCAATCATCTAATCCACCACTGCTTGCTTAGCGAGTCGGGCAGTACTACATAGCTATACTCTGTTCTGTGACCATATTGCGTTACCCGGTATGGGCGAATGACTCACTTTGGAGATACTTTCCATGGGCCGGCGTATCCTCATCAGTTTATGCATAGAGAGATAGCTGCCATGGACAAGCGAATATATCCGGGAGCTTTATGAGATGGTGTTCTGTTTAATCTCATTCACATTTTGGTACAGTCGAAGGAGCTGCGTGATCAAATGCCTACAGAACGGATTGTAGGCTTGTGTTTTGCTATCCATAGGCGAAATTGTAAGCCATACGCTCTGAATATCTGCATGGAATACCCGCAAACCATACTCCATAAAAACCCTGATCCAGAAGAGGTTTAAAGCAAAATGCAGCTTCCCACCGTCACTCAAACGCCATGTTCCAGCCCATGCCCGTGCCCATGCCTCTTTTTCCCTACATTACTACAATTGCTGCGACCGTCGACACTTTGGAAGGTGGCTGCCTTGAGGCTAAGCTGCCCCCATATTCGTGTGATGCCTCTTCGCTAAGCTCCCCCTCTGGCTTTCGATTTGGCCGCTTTCTTCTCCTTTGCGTCCTGCTTCTGTTTCTTTTTCTTTTCCTCCATCTTCTGTTCCGCCTTCCGTTTCAGGTTGGCCTTTTGTTCGCTAGTTTTCTCGACCGGCTTGAAGAACCCCTCTAGCCTAGATTGCTGTGCTGTCTTCAGATTTTTCCTCAGCTTCTCCACGGCGTTGCGAACGCGATCCTCCCTGAAATTCTTCTGTTCGACAAGGAACTTCATCAACCCATCCTCATCTGGAGCCTCCCACTTAAAATCACACAAAGGGTCGTCGGCGGCACGCACGTCGGGTTCCAAGAATAGCAGACGAGCATCAGCGAAGGGCCAATCTTCGGGAATCGTGTATTTCGAGCCACTTTTCATATGCTCTACTACTTTTTCGAGAGTACCATAGTCGCGGATTAATTTAAGGGCAGTAGAAGGACCGATGCCTTTGATTGGATCAAGGTAGTCGCATCCAAGCAGAATGCAAAGGTCCGTGAACTAGAGTTTGGTTAGCATGTGCCAACATGTTAAGTCCAAGTCAACAGTACCTGTTCGCGGTTCATGCCCAGCCCCTCCAACACCTTGTCAAGATGGATCTCTTGAATGGGTTCTTTCCGCTGTTCACTGTAGGTTAGATGCCGTAGCAGAATTGGCGTGTTGAAGGTCAACGTGTCCATGTCCTCGCTTGCCGCCGCGTACACCTTGCCGCCACGCGCCAGCACTGCGCATTGAGCTTCGGCTTCAGTGGGCGCAATAATGTAGGGAATCCCCATGAGCTTGAGCAGCTGTTGGCATTCCTGGTTGTGTTCCCTTGTGACTCTTACTGTTCTCCGCGAGAATTTCTCTACATCCTCGGCTGTACCTGTCTCTTTTGCCTCTTCGTGAGCCGCATGTGCCTCGGTTTTGCGTTGGAAGCGCTTCGCCAGTTCTCCGGATTTAAGTTTCGGTGGGGCGCCGTCGAAAACGTAGACCGGCTTGATGCCGTTGTCGACCATGCGAAGCGTGCGGTAGAAAAGGCCGAGGAGATGTGATGTAGTCTCGCCAGTCTCGCTCGTGAGTTGCTGGCCATCGGAGCGCACGGCAATGAGGAAGCTGTATATGCTCATTGAAGCATCCTACTTGGGTGAGTGGACGCGTTTCGCAGCTCGTCGCATGGACAACTTACTATGGCAACCTTGCGACCAAACTGGTTTTTGATCTCGCCGTTCTTGACAGCGTCCGGTGCATGCTCACTAATGAGCTGGTATAGGTGTTTGATACCCATGTTGGCCTCTATCGACGAGTGTGTGGTTTGATCGCGTAAGTGGAAGCGGGGGGTTTTGGTAGTACTGCAGTAGTAAGAGAGGGCTGGGCGTCGTCACGAACTCGACGCGCGACGCGAGATCACGTCTGGCTGTAAGCCCTACAACTCTTGGCACTTCTGCCCGTACCAGGGTTGCCATCACGTATGCGGGCTAGTTTATACGCACATTGAAAATGTACTTGCAACAGACGCGTCTGCGGCGTCTGCGCGGTCCGCTGCGATTTGCTCCGAGGACCTTCGGTTGGTCCTCCACAACCGCGGTCCAAGGTCCATCGAGACATATGTGGGGTAGATCAGCTACAAGCTTCCGTCTTGTATGATTCCCGAGTAAATCCAATCCCGCGAAACTCCTTGCATTGTGCCCTCCACTGTGTGCATCATGTTCAGACCAATCTGCCGTCATGCCACAAGGCAATTCAACGTGACGAACCTTGCTGCGACCTTACGGAGCAGGTACTTGCACGCGCCTGTGTCATTCGACTGGAAAGATCCTCTGGGGTCTGCCACGCTGTTCACAGACGAAGAACTTGCTATTGCTGAGACCGCGGAGTCGTACTGTCAGGAACGCATGCTGCCCAGAGTGCTAGGTATGTTTTCGAAGGACAGAGCCATTCAATTGTTTGCTTATTCAGTTCTGCAGAGGCATACAGGGACGAAGACTTTGACAAGAAGATACTGGAAGAGATGGGAGAGCTTGGCTTACTAGGGGCAACAATCCAAGGCTACGGATGTGCTGGGGTCAGCAGTGTGGCCTCAGGTCTCATCACTAGGGCAGTAGAAAGGGTTGATTCAGGCTACCGATCTGGCTATTCAGTCCAGAGCGCGTTGGCTATGGGTGGCATTGAGGAATTTGGATCAGAAGAACTGAAAGAGAGACTACTGCCCCAGATGGCGAAGGGCAGGCTTCTGGGGTGCTTTGGTTTGACGGAGCCTAACCATGGATCCGATCCAGGATCTATGGAGACGACAGCCAAGCCCCACCCGTCGAAGAAAGGCTACTATGTGCTCTCCGGCTCGAAGACTTGGATAACCAATTCCCCTATCGCCGACGTGCTGCTTGTATGGGCTAAACTTGAGGGTACAGGTAAGATTCGCGGTTTCGTAGTAGAACGCGACCAATGCCCGCCGGGCACCCTGGAAACACCTCCCATTAAGAACAAGAACGGTTTGAGGGCGTCCATAACAGGCATGATTCAGCTAGAAGAGTGCCCGGTCCCCGAGGCGAACATGTTCCCAGATGTAGAAGGCTTGCGGGGGCCGTTTAGTTGTCTCAACTCTGCACGGTATGGCATCGCCTGGGGAACCATGGGTGCCTTGGAGGACTGCATCTCAAGAGCCAGAGAGTACGCGTTAGAACGAAAACAATTCAAGGGAAATCCAATTGCAAAATATCAGCTGGTACAGAAGAAGCTGGCGGATGCCACGACAGACGCGGCGTACGGCATCCTGGCCGCTTGTCAGGTGGGTAGATTGAAGGATGAAGGCAAGGTTGCACCAGAAATGATTTCCATGATCAAGCGGCAAAACTGCGATCGGGCGCTAGTCAACGCACGCGTGTAAGTACACCATGCAGATATAGACAGAAGGCTGCTTTGCTAACGATGGTGTGCAGGCTGCAGGAGGTGTTTGGCGGCAATGCCGTGAGCGATGAGTACGGCATTGGCAGGCACGTGGCCAACTTGTTTGTAACACAGACATATGAAGGACAAAGCGACATCCACTGTGAGTTTGCCGTGAAGCCATGGCGATGGCCTATGCTAACTCAGCCAGCCCTGATACTTGGACGTGCCATCACCGGCCTGCAGGCTTTCTGCTAGCCCATGCTACCAGAGAAAGATTGCGCAGCTGAGAGGACGATAATTAACATCCTGTGTGCATTCTGTATGCATGCCTGTAGCAACAGCCACTGTGTAAAAGACGTTACGGCAGCCTGACCAATATGCGAGTTAAAGTGCCTATGTGGTGATGTGATGTTCTTCGGCGTTCCACGAGTCGCCACGCTGCCGATGGTGCGGCCAGGACGTCGGTGAATAATAATTTTGCTGGCTGTGACGGCCGGCCTGTCTCGCCCGCGCCCGCGCAGTGGCTGCGACACAGAGTATAACTTACCTGCCCCCAGCCCAGCCGCGACAGAAACAAACCCTGCTTGCCTCCGACCTCTCGCCGTGAGCCAACAAACAGGTCAGTCAGAGTGTGCGTCAGGGCGCGACGGGCAAAGTGCTTCCTTCCGCTGATACGCCGCACCTGCGCTGGTTTGCCCTCTGGGGGCGATCTGAACGCGGCGCTAACTTCTGCTACAGCCCACTTCTCTCTCTCTCTCTTCAACCACAAGCACCCGTTCGCTGCAACAACAACAACCACTCCGCTCGCCCCACACTCCACACACACATACGCTCTCGCCTTCTGCTACCATGGCTCTCAAGCGCATCAACAAGGAGCTCACTGACCTGGGCCGGTACGTGTTACCCCGCTGCCCGCCGCCCTGCCCGCTCTCGCTTGCTCGCATGACAGCCCGCGATGCGGGGCGCTGGTGTCTTCTTTTACTCCTGCAGCAGCCCCACGATTCTCCATCAACGATTCTGACTAACTGTGTGCATAGTGATCCTCCGTCTTCCTGCTCGGCCGGTCCCATCGGAGATGACCTGGTGCGTCACATCCAACCCTGCGGCTGAGACAGCGCCGTCACCGTCTTGTCCGCTCACGGGCGCTGAAATGTAAACGTCAAAGCTGACTGAAGACCACTATAGTTCCACTGGCAAGCAACCATCATGGGTCCTGTACGTACACGCTACCTTGGTTATTGGGTCACTGTCTCCTGGACTGACCCAGAGATGCCGCTATGCTTCCGACTAGGCACAGACGATACTAACGAGTTCGACAGAGTGACTCACCATACTCCGGCGGTGTCTTCTTCCTCGCGATCCACTTTCCAACTGACTACCCCTTCAAGCCCCCGAAGGTGAACTTCACGACTCGCATCTACCACCCGAATATCAACTCAAACGGCAGCATTTGCCTGGACATCTTACGAGACCAATGGAGCCCTGCTCTGACCATTTCCAAGGGTACGTCCGATATTGTATTTCATTCATGAGTCTATTCTAACCACCGTAGTGCTCCTGAGTATCTGCTCTATGCTTACAGACCCCAACCCCGACGACCCCCTTGTTCCAGAAATCGCACACGTCTACAAGACCGATCGATCCCGCTACGAATCGACGGCTAGAGAGTGGACCAGGAAGTACGCTGTCTAAGCCGAATTTCCGACTCTGGCAGGGTGCATCAAGGTCATTTAGGTACATGATGGGAGCAAGCAATGACGAGTTGGACGATGAGGAGAGGATCCAAATGATTTGGCGGGCAGGTGGGTGTTCCACCCGGCCATTCGGCGGCTATTACTGGATGGTGTTTGATTGTTTACTATCATACCATGCCCAAATGGGTTCCTTTTCTACCACTTCTTTCAAGGGCCATGTTCTCTGTTTTCCACGCGGTTCGGAGCACGATGCATACGTGGGTATCAGTTCATAGGCGTGCCGAAGGACACGAATTTGCATGACTAGACCGTTGCTTGATATCTTGTCGGATACTTTTCTGCGATTGATGCCTACATCAACTGTGACCCACTTTGTGTGCTTCACGTTCGATGTGCCGGCTGTGTGAGATTGTTCTGATCACGCCTGCAGTCGTTTGGCTGTTTAACCTTAATCCCGCTCGAACGCATCATGGATGTGGGTTGTAACAAAGGAATACTTAGCGTTTGAGCAGCCACATGGTTGAGGGGATGCTTTGGCCATCGCTCGAAGTGGGCCTATTGCTTATTTCGATACACCACTATGTTCTCCTTAGGCCGTTAACATGCACCTTAGCCCCGCAACAGTATCAAAAATTTGTTTGTACAAGGAATTCAGCTCTCAAAGCACATCTAACTAGCTAAAGTGCTTACATGGCTTGAGTGGATAATACACTCATTTGGATCCCTCCAGCTAATAGCTACATGTTAAAAACACAGAAGGGATATTTACAAACATCACTGCCGTTTCTAAATATCCAAGAGGTCGGTGAAGTATACACTAGTGGAAGCTCCTAAGATATCAAGAAGCCTCCTGTGTTTTGGTGTTTTTCCTGAATGTTTGTTGAGCAGGCCCGCTGATCGAGATTTGGCACTGCAGAGATATCTTAATTTATTCCTTTGAATCGGACGCTCTTGGTGTCGTGCTCAACAACTTGCAGGATGACGTGTCCTTTGTTCCTCAGATGTGAGAGTCAAGCCATCTTTCGTGACTTTTCCCGCTTCTCTTCAGAGGGTTTCCTGCATATCCTTCGTTTCACCTCGAATCGCCTTCGCTACATTGAAGATTGCCTGCTGCTTGTTCTTCGCTTCGTCCTGCCGTAGGCTCTCATCTTCCTTCGGAACCTCCAGGTATTGGACCATACTTCACCCACGAGACCGGCGAGTAAAGTATCTCCTTTGTTCTCTTCCACTTGATGCTTGAGCTCCTGCCACAAACTGCGCAAGGTTTTTTGTACGTGTCTGATGCTGGTGCTTCTCCGGCCTAAATCGTTCGTCTCGTCGGCAGGATCACGTAGGCAAAGCATGTATCGTGGAAGGGCTGTTCGCTTCCCCTCCTGCTCCATATTAGCACTTGAATACCGGAGCTGGGCAATTAAGATAAACCTACGGTAATCGCAGCTGCGACTTTTTCCGGCATGACTGTAACCAACTTCTTATCGAAGACTGCAGGTGGATCGACCGAGACTCCACTCTTTGACACGTCAAAGTGACCCCAAAATTGTAGAAAGTTTATTAAAGCATCTGCAGCACCAGTAGGAGGTTCGGGACTGAGTTTCAAGCTTGCGACTAGCATCATGAAGATAGAATAGGATCCAAAGCCGCCCCGAAAGACATCTGTGAGGCCTCGCTGGTCGAACACAGTCTTGATGACGAAGTAAACTTGGCGGAGGTAGGGATACTCAACCATGTAACGCTGTATGAGATCTCTAGATTTGGAAGTATCATTGGCCAAAACAATTTGTACGTCAATTCCTGATTTAGCATCCTGCAAGCTTATCAAGGGGTACCGGGCGTGTCGAAGCATGGCCTTCAAATGCTTGCCCTTTTGCCTTCGCAGGTATTTCCGAATTTCGCCCAGGCCGGTCAACATTGCTTTCCGATCTTCTGCCGACGGTGGCAGAACAGACTTATTGTACTCCTCATCTCCGCGTCTGATCAGCCGAAGATCTATATCTGATGTCGCAAGTGCAAGGCCAGTTCGCTCTGATCCAAACACCTCAAGATCGTACTTCGGAAAGCCGTTATCTATGGAAAATCGCAGCTCCTCGATTACTGCCTCTCGCGCTAAGGCTTCTTCTTCGTTAGGCTTTGCATAGTCATGAAACCGAGCTATTTCGAGCTCCAACCTGGGTTGACCTTCAGTATACATTCTTGCCTAACATCATAGAAACCTTATACCTCTCGTAGCCTTCCGACTCGTTTCGAAGACCTTGGATACACCAAGGGTACTCTGTCTCAGGCCGGGGGTCAGAGTGATGGAGGGGCTTCAAAACAACTCCCTCGTAATCCTCGAGCTTGGTGGGCGCCGTGTACGCTGTTCTTGTAGGCTGCGCGATAGCAGTAGAAGACACAGCAGGCTGCTGTTGTCGGTTGCCATGAATACTTTTCTTTACAGGGGTCTCGAAGCGCCTGCTTCCTTTTCTGATGGTAAAAGAAGGCTGGGTATCCACAGTCTGGTTGTGCTTGAGCGTTGCATCTGATTGACCATTCGACGGCATATGAGGACCTGCCTCATTATTTGAAGTAGTGCTAGGGTCCACGGACGCGTGTGCGGAGGAAGCAGACGTATACTGGCGAATTTCGCGATGGGGGAGAACGAAGTACTGCCATAGGGCAACCGAGGGCGAAAAACGTTTCGGAGAACGGCATTTCTGTCGCATACGAGCGAACCCTAGGTGAGTAGCTCGCGCGGATGACGGCGTGCAGTGTATCATGGCAGCGTGATGGCAATTGACTAGCCAGGGTTTGGCATGAACGTGAACACACAACCCGCAGCAATTGGAGCAATCACGTGAGAGCGGGCGGTCAACTTCCATCTATGAAGACGGGCCGGGGCGCCATACTGCGAAACGATGCACAGCACCAGCGAGTGGACGCATGCCCTGCTCTTGGCAATCACTCTTCGGACGCTGGTTCCGGCGAGCATAGGTCTGTAGACGTCCTGGCGACCCCGATTAGCACACGTGGGTGTTGGGGCGCTGGATTGATTTGTCCAGACTTAGGATGTCGAATTGTTCCACTTTATCGTATGCTGTAGCTGCAGGCATGAGCATGGGCGCAGCCCGACGTCTGTTGCGTCATAATGTTATAACGCCCCAAAAACTCGACACAAAACGTGCAGACGCTGGCGTGTAATGTGGAGTCATGCCATTATAGAAACCTTTGGAAGAAGCTTGCCGCTGCTCGTAGTCTGCATGGCAGACCGTGGCCCCAGCTCTCTGCCAGACTGACGTACTGTTGAGACGGCGCCAGCCCACCATGCGCAATTGAATTGGCCCTCTTGAATTCGCGACCTCTCCCTTCCCCTCCCCCACGCCGTACCTTCACCGTGTCCCACTGAAGGTACGTCGCACCCCCCCCCGCCCCTCCTGCAGCAGAAGGCGCCATCCTCTAGGTACGTTTACGCCGCAGTACTTGAAGCCCAACCTCACCCCTCACCCAGTCACGAAGGTCCCAGACCTTCGCCATCCCACTCTTCT
>Ga0247757_10000238_pt1 | contig 46124 bp, 53 predicted proteins | sample UWRJL126311R4_FD_180929 | JGI IMG/M metagenome (GOLD analysis project Ga0247757, IMG submission 180929) | Plant litter microbial communities from Arlington Agricultural Research Station in Wisconsin, United States - UWRJ-L126-311R-4 | ecosystem: Environmental > Terrestrial > Plant litter >... | reverse complement strand
TTCCCCCTTTCCCCCTCGTCCTTGCCCTCGCCCTTGCGCGCCTGCCCACATTCCGCTTGCCTTGCCCGATCCGGCAAGCGCACGTCCGTGCATTCGCAGGCTTCATATTTTTTGAACCCTCGTACGTCCCGCTCCTTTTCTTGCCAGACAATCCAGCACAACCACAGCAAACCCCATCGCCTCCACGCTCTTCTCTCACCTTTCGGGCTCGTAGCTTCCCACTTCTCCTCACCCCCCTCGCCAATCAAGTTCCACCTCCAGGCGGTTCGACAAGCCCCATCACCTCAAACCACCACAACTGTTCACGGTCTGCCTTTACCAGGTCTACCAGGACACCAAGTTTCCTCAACTCTTAGCACGGTTCGCATTCGTGTCATCAAGTCCTAAACTTCTCAAGCAATGTCCGCATCTGTCGACAGTATCACCGCCCAGATGGCCACCTCCTCCCTCGATAACACCGAGTCCGCTGGCACCCAGCCCACTGCAGCCGAGAACGAGGCTGTCCTGGCCAGTGCCGCCGAGGGTAGGCGACTCTACATTGGGAACCTCGCGTACGCGACCACCGAGGGGGAGTTGAAGGACTTCTTCAAGGATTACCTGGTGTTAGTGGAACCCCACCAGCCTATCGTGTGACGTCGTTGCACATTCTATCGGCACCTGTAGCTAACACACCGCAGCGAGAGTGTCACCATCCCGACCAACCCGCGCACTTCTCGCCCTGTCGGATATGCCTTCGTTGCTCTGTCAACTCCCAGCGAGGCTGAGCGTGCCATCGCTGAGCTTAACGGCAAGGCCATTCTCGAGCGTAAAGTCTCCATCCAGCTAGCTCGTACCCCCGAGGCGCACGCAGAGGGCTCTGGCAGCGGTGCTGAGGGTGCTAGCGGTGGCGAGCACCGCCGCCGTGCCTCCACTCGTGGACGCGGCCGTGGCCGTGGCCGTGGTGGTCGCGTTGGCCGTGGCGGCCGTGCGGTAAGTCATCCTATGAAGCTTATCGAGGCCTCTGGAATAGCGACTGATTGCGGCCAGAAGACCGACGGTGGTGATGGTGCTGAGCAGGTTGAACTTGTAGACGCTGCTCCCGCTGACAGTGCCCCCACTAATGTCCCGGGCCAAGTCATCCCTTTGACTGAAACCACCAATGAAGCCCTCACGGCCACCAAGGGCGCTGAGAAGAAGCCGGCCCCCCGCGAACGCAAGCAGCGCGGCCCCCCCGAGGATGGTGTCCCCTCCAAGACCAAGGTCATGGTGGCTAACCTCCCCTACGACCTGAAGGAAGATAAGGTATGTGTTATTCAATTTGCGAGGAATGAAAAACGCTGACCTTTCACAAGCTACTCGAGATTTTCAAGGACTACTCTCCTACTACTGCCAAGATTGCGCTCCGTCCCATCCCCCGTTTCATGGTTAAGAAGCTTCAAGCTCGTGGTGAGCCTCGCAAGGGCCGCGGCTTCGGTTTCGTCACCTTGGGCTCCGAGGAGCTTCAACAGAAAGCTTGCACCGAAATGAATGGCAAGGAAGTCGAGGGCCGTGAAATCGCTGTTAAGGTGGCTATCGACTCTCCTGGCAAGGAGGATGACCACATGGATGCTCCTGCCGAGGGTGAGGATGCTGCCACTACCACTGCTGCCGAGGCTGCCGCTCCTGCTGAGTCTACCGCTGAGACTACAGCTGCCGTTCCTACTACGGCTTAAATGCCCACCACCGCCAAAGATAGGCCCCTGGGCTACCCGACTGCGATGTTACTGTCATGGTCATGGTATTATGCTTACCTGGTGTGCCTGTCCTGTACCTCTGGACTTGACACGTATCCTTTCAGTATACCGGGACATTTAGGCGCTGGTTTACTTATTCGTCATATTATGGTTCGGACAAGTGAATTGGTGTCTATGAACAGCGGTATGCTTGGGCTGGTTCTGCGGAAAGTTTGTCTTAGATCCAAGGATATCATATAATTTCGCCCTAGTCTAGCATTTTGCAAATGTCAGGACAGTCGGCTTTCGTTTCTCTCTCTCGGATTGGGCTGCTAATGTCCTTAACGTCTCATGACCGGTCATGTATGTACTATTAGGTATGGTTGGATCACTAGTGAATCTGGGAACGGAAAATCCCTGAGTGCTGCCATGTGTGTTTGTTTGCAATTATCACAATCACCGTGAGCGCGGTATTAGTGGTTCATGAGAACCTGTGACTGTGTTCTACTTGTACATGTATACACATATGTATTTGTGGACGTCGAAAGCACGTGCATAGGGCTGTACAGGTAGTGTAATCGGCGTAATAGCGGATATTGGACTTCATACATGTAGACGCACGTCACTGGCAATACCACAACGACATGCACCCGGACATTATGTCTACGCAAGAGTAACCTCACATCACGTGACCGAACAGGAACAATACGATGTACATCATGTGTATATATGTAGACGCTATCATTGCTGCTGCATCACGTGTCCGCCAAACTCCGAGCGTCGTACGAAGCGAGTGTGGATCATTAGACTACCTACAAACGCACCATCACAGCAATGAGATCGCTTGCTGACAAGCCACGGTAAGCAGGCGCTAGCGCAAGGGCGTGCATGCTGTGCAGCCCATTGTCCATCGGATCAACGTCATCACGACGCCGGAAGTTGCGGCAGGGATAGAATTCGTCGTGCGGCCGGGGCCATGACTGTGATAAAGCTGCCAGGCTTGCCGTTCCCACGTTTCTTCTATTTAGTTTTTTGCTGTGGGCCGGATCGACCACCGTATCTGTCACTGCTCCCATTATTGCTGTGCGCTCGAGCTAGTCTTTCCCTGTGATAATAGGAATAAAGAGCCACACGCGACACTTGACGCGAAGGTTGGCTAGCTATATAGCCATTAGGAGCTGAAAGAAAGGATCAATGGCAAGCACAAGTGGAAAGACGGAGAGGGGTGGCCAGAGGAAGATTGAGCTCTTCTCAGGTACCTACTTTGCAGCCTGTACTTTAGGAGGAATTGTTGGTATGCCATATCAAGCTCCTAAGTGGTACTACATGTGCTGACAACAATGCCATAGCTTGCGGCCCTACACATACAATGGTCACGCCTCTAGATCTCGTAAGTCGACTTCTTCCGCATCAATTCTCCCCTGAAATTCTCCCTTCAACCCCATTCAACTCACATTCGCCTAGGTAAAATGCCGCAGACAGGTCGATGACAAGCTCTACAAATCCAACACACAAGCCTGGAGAATGATCTACCGTAGCGAAGGCCTTCGCGGTGTCTTCTTTGGCTGGACGCCTACCTTTGTCGGCTACTCATTTCAGGGTGCTGGAAAGTATGGCTTCTATGAAGCATTCAAGTACCTGTACGGTGATAAGCTCGCCCCCAATGCCAACAAGACGCTCGTGTACCTTGCCGCCTCGGCATCCGCAGAGTTTCTCGCCGACATTGCCCTCTGTCCGCTCGAGGCCATCAAGGTGCGCATGCAGACGACCCTGCCACCATATGCCCATTCGCTGCGTGAGGGGTGGGCAAAGATCGTAAGCCAGGAAGGTGCATCTGGCCTGTACAAGGGGCTGTATCCACTATGGGGTCGACAGATTCCGTATACCATGGTCAAGTTTACCACCTTTGAGAAGACGGTCGAGCAGATTTATAAGTACCTTGGCAAACCGAAAGAGTCGTACAACAGTCTGCAGCAGACCGGAGTCTCGTTCTTGGGTGGATATATTGCGGGTATTGGGTGTGCAATCGTCAGCCACCCGGCCGGTATGTTTTTTTTCCTAAGCCCAGGGATATTTCAGGGAAGAATTTGGTCGAGATTGACTGATAGGTGACAGATGTGATGGTCTCAAAGTTGAACGCGGATCGCAAAGCGGGCGAGGGCGCCGGCCAGGCAGTCACCAGGATCTACGGTAGCATTGGGTTCCGGGGTCTGTGGAACGGGCTGCCAGTTCGTATTTTCATGATAGGCACATTGACGGTAAGCTCCACAGACAATATGCCACCCAGTTTCGAGCACATGGTAACCAATAATTACAGGCCTTCCAATGGCTCATCTACGACTCGTTTAAGGTTTACCTCGGTGTAAGTTTTACATGCCAGCCCAAGGCTGAGACCAGGAGAAACTGACTTCTATCTGTAGTTGCCCACGACCGGCGGCCACTAGAATCGACCAGGTGTGGATATAGATGCTTATATAGAGGTCGAGGAGAGGGGCAATTTTCTCCGATACATGCAGTCGAAGCCGATACTGGTATACTGTGTAATAATATGAGTCATCTTGTGTTTGAGACAGACGGTTTCATAGAGGCTCCTAGTTATATCTTCGGTTTTTGACAAGGCTTGAATTTTATACTCTTCTTTTCAAGTATATACTCCAATCACCAGCATGCATCCGTATCCGCACAAACAGTATGCAGAGCGAATAAAATTTCAGGGGACATTGTTCTATACAGTATTTGGTATCGCCCAAAACTCCGCTTCTGAACTCACTCATGTCTACGGTCCTGAAAACCTAAGCTTACGCAGGCGATTCGACATTGGACATGGTTAGCTAACGCTGGAAAATGCTGCAATCAGTGTGCATGCCCATGTGAGTGTCCAACCTGCGTCAAGAGTGGCAGAAGCATTCCCGTCAGAACAGTGGCAATATCAGATTTAGAGAGACCGTTGTGGGTGAAATGATGATCGACATAGCCGTTGATCATAGTCTCGTCGGGGGCGCTGGTAGCTTCAGTCATGGAGTGCATGGCGACGTACCTGGTATTGTTAGCCCATTGATCATCACTGCCGTTCAAAGACGTACAAAAAAGTGCCGCTAGAGAACAACAGCACCCATCCGGTGGTCCAGGCCAATCCATCATCGCCGCCAAGGCGGCCACGGCCAAGCAAATGAACAATCGCCCATGTCAAAATGGCGCCTGCGGGAGCGGCCAGACTGAAGAAGGCTAGATGAGTCCTTACCGTCCGCTTGGACAGACCCTGCTTTAGCAGGACCGAGGTCAAGCCAAATGCGGCGGGAGCTTTGTGGAGCATTATGGCAAGGAAGATGACAAACGAAAGAGAGGCGGAAGGGGCGGCCGACGATGCTCCTAGAGCAATACCATCGGCGCAAGAATGAATCACCAAGCCTACCGTGGTTGCGGACGATGGTGGGGGTGATTGATGGGGGGGCAGCGGCGTGAGCGGCTCTGGCGGTGGAGATGTAGGATTCAGGGCGTTCAAACTCACGGCGGATGAGCTATGGGGGCCCCTGTGCAGGTTGGAGAGAGAGATATGCAGCGACTGGTACTTTGGCCTTGCGGGCGACAGGGCTTGGGGCATATGATCGACAATGAACATGAGAATGAAGCCAAGGATCATGGCAATGCCAACGTGTCCATGGGGGCCTTCCATGTCGGTAGCTGGCGGGGGTGCTTGTTCCTCTTCTTCAGGCCCATGAACGCGTGTATGGCCCTCCTTGTGGCCTTCGGTAGAGTCATCGTCTCCGCCCCTTTGCGGTTGGGGATGGTCATCGTCGGCCTTGGCCTTCTGCTCCTTTTCCTTCTTCTCCGAGGCGCGCAACTTGTAGCTGTCTGGCGGCAGGTCGGACGTGTCGCGCACAAGTATGCTGGCCACTTCAGGGGCCTGACGAGCAGGCACAAAGTCGGCCTGAGGGGCCACGCCTTTGTGCTGAGTGTGCACCTGCATCGAGGGGATCTTGGGCTGGGGGTTCGGGACGTTGTGGGCATAGCTCATGATGGCGGCGCCGTACATGGTCTCGACGCCTTCTGGAATGATGACAATGAGCGATGCGCCCACGAGGACGCCGGCGCCAAGCAGCGACACGGTGCGAAGCTGGCGTGGAGAGAGGCTGAAAGAGAGCGGGAGGATGCCGGCCAAGAAAGAGCTGAGGTGGTTAGCTTGGACGAGGGGCAGAATACACAGCAGGCAGCTGGAAGAAGACGAGGCACGCACGCAATGGCCATGATGGTGCTCAGGGCGAGCAGCATGAAAAGCCCGTCCCACATGGCGGACTACCGGTGGCCTCTGGCAGGCACGATGGAAGGGGGAAGCGAACGCAAACCAGGCGGAGGGCAGAAGATGGAGGCGGGGGTGGAGGGCGGAAGGGAGGGAATGTATTCATCAGACGAACGCGACCGTATGCACGCACACAGCCCGTCTGGAGTTGGGAGCCGGGGAGTCGGGGAGTCGGGACTACGCCTGGCCCTGACGCGTGCACGTCGCCTTGTTGCTGCCCGCGCGCGTAGCCCCGACCACCACCTCAACCACCACCGCAAGCTGCCATGGCCAACCTCGATCTCGACGAGTGCAAGTCCCCCTTCCCGACGCCCATGCCGCCAGGAACCAACGCGCTAACCACATGCCACCGCCAGGGGTCACCAGCTCCAACGACTGCTTCGAGATCAACCTCACGCGCCCGCTCAGCCATGCCACCGACGATGCGCGCATCTTCAGCGAGTCCTTTGCCCCGGCTTTTACCTACCCTATTGTCAATGAGGAAGAGTCCCTCGTCGGGTACAAGGCCCCCCGCATAGAGCTCGACTTCCGCGCAAACGACATGAGGCCGTCGCTCAAAGTCAGTTTCGAGGCTAAACTCGACCTGAAGGGTGTGCTGCCTGACGACAAACTCGTCGATCTCGAGACCGTCTTCGCCGAGCACATTCCCCAGCACCATGCCCAAGAGGCCCGCGCCGCCGCCCTCTCATCAGATCCCAGGTCCAAGCACTGGCGGCCTCCTGGGGAGCAGGTACGCAGCTTCACACTGCAAGGCAAACAGTATGAGATATGGCTCGCCAGCCTGGCCAACCCGGCTGCCAAGGCATTGTGGGAGAACATGCAGATCCTGACGCTGCTCTTCATCGAAGGTGCTTCCAAACCAGAGCTCGATGAGCAGTGGTCGCTGGAAAGGTGGTCGCTCTATTTGCTGTATGATGTCACTTCTATAGATGAGGACTGCTCGCCCTACACCCTCGCCGGATTCTCCACCTCATATCGCTACTGGATTTTCCCCTCACTCGACATCATGCGCGCCACAAAGTCACTTCCCTCGCCACCTCCCAGCAACAACGGCGACGCGGCCAAATACACACCTCCTAGGCTGACGCAAGACCCCAACACGTTTCTCTTCAATGAACGCATCAATCCGCTAGAGCAGCCGTCTCGCGAACGCATCTCTCAATACATCATTCTCCCTCCATATCAAGGGCAGTCACTCGGCGCAAAGCTCTACGACACAATCTTCGCCAATCTCTCTACGAAACCCTTCATCTACGAGATACCCGTTGAAGACCCCAACGAGGCCTTTGACGCGATGCGCGACTATAGCGACATTGTCTTTCTCCGGACGCTGCCTGCATTCCAGACGCTTTCCATCCCGCCTACTCTTCCTCCGGAGAAGATTGCCAAATCAGCGCCCATTCCCCGTGATGAAATTCTAGGCCATGGCGTCGACTTGACCCAGCTACGGCATGAGGCAAAGATTGTGCCACGCCAGTTCAACCGGATGCTGGAGCTCCACCTACTCTCCACCATTCCGGCAGCCCACCGAAAGAAAGCCCGAATCACGCGCAAGGAGAGGTCATCTAACGAAAATGACCGCCGGTATTACTTCTGGCGGTTGGCGCTAAAGGATAGGATATATCGTCAGAATTTTGATGCCCTGGACCAACTAGAGGATGCTGCACAAAAAGTCGAGATGCTGGAGGCTGCTGTCGATAACCAACAGGACGAGTATGAGGAAAGGTTGGAGGGCATACAGAGAAGGGCAAAGTTCAACGAGGAAGGGCACAATGGAGCGACGGGCAGAAGCAGGCCAAAGCGGAAAAGGAGGGTGGTTGAGGATGATGATGATAATGATGACGACGACGACGACGACGACAAGGAGGAGGAGGAGGAGGAGGAGGAGGAAGGGGTGGATGTAATGAGCGTCGCAAGCTCGAAGAGGATGAAGACCTGAGCGAGCAAGGGAAAGAGAAACGGTGCTGTTCAAGGAGGCCTATGTACTGTGTATGTTATGTACGCTACGGTGCGACAATTGATCATAGTGGGGGTCAAACCGCAGCCAGCCCCGCACACAGCGTCCCGCCGTGTTCGCCAACACCGTCGCTGTCACCGTCACCGTCACCATCACCATCCTGCAGGCACAAACAACACTTCCATGCTCTTCAATCTCCTACCGACACGTCATGTCGGAGCCATACAACCTCGTCGTGCTCATATCCGGTAACGGGTCCAACCTCCAAGCCCTCATTGACGCCTGCGCGTCCTCTGCCCTCCCTCGCGCTCGCATCTCACACGTGCTATCAAAGTCAGTCACGCAAACCACCCGGCCACCATGCATGACTACGGCTGACGTGTAGCACTTGCAGCCGTAAAGCAGCCTACGGCCTCGAGCGTGCCGCAAAAGCCTTGATCCCAACAAGCTACCACAACCTTGTCCCGTACAAGAAGAAGCACCCACCAACAGAACAAGGCATTGCCATGGCCCGCTCCGAATACGACGCCGATCTCGCCTCCATCATTCTCGCCTTATCGCCCCGTCCCGACATCGTCGTTTGCGCTGGTTGGATGCACATCTTGACACCCGACTTTCTTGCCCCCATCACGGCCGCAAATATCAGAGTCATCAATCTGCACCCCGCGCTCCCGGGCGAGTTTGCCGGTGCGGGCGCCATCGAAAGAGCCTGGGAGGCTGGGAGGAAGGAGGGACTGAAGAGGACGGGAGTCATGGTACATGAGGTGATTGCTGAAGTGGATGCGGGCGATGCGATTGTGACGGCAGAAGTCGAGTTGAAGGAAGGGGAGGCGCTGGACGACTTAGAGAAGAGGATACACCAGGTGGAGCATGGCCTGATCGTCGAAGGGACGAGGCGGGTCTTGGACACAATCAAGAAATGAGCGTCACGACACCGATGCGCCCATGTCGCCCACCAAAAGCACTGCCCGTTGCAGAGAATGATTGTAGACGCCAATAACCCATCCGCTTGCCCAATCTCGTAGGCATGACAGGTGCAATAACCGAAACTCTCTTGACTCTCCGTCCCCAAGCCTATCGCGCTTGGCATGCCCATGATGTTTCCAGTCCCACCCGGCGCGCACGGCTATCAATACGTTCCTGCATGCATGTCCACGCTAGAGGCTGAAGAGGCCTGGGTCCACGACTCGCACGCCTCACGGCCGGACTAGACTCCGTTTGTGCGCAAGCAACGAGCAAATCCTGACCTTGGTCGGTCTTTCGCTAGGAAGAGGGGCCGTGTTCTTCTACCGGCCGGTACTTGAATGATGCAATGCCGATGCGAGCACCTGTGGCATTAGACTTGGATGAGTAGCGTATTGAATGAGTATGCAAGGTTCAATGGACAGACAGTACTAGGCATTTGTTGTACTGGTCGAGAGTTATCGAATACGAGCCAGTAGTGTTTGCATGCCTCCTCGGGCGCTTCCTCCAACACCAGCGTCTGCCCACGCTCTTCAACGGCTTCCAACCTGTGCGTGGATCCGGTAATCAGGGCCTGAACATTTCGCCATTGAGTTTCGGTAACAACGGCTTAGGCGGACCAAGCTTCTTACTGCTGTGTGACAATCATCAAACCATGGATATCTAATCCAGTTACCTGCGAATGCCCTTGTTTCATTTCCCCATTCTGCGAATACACCAATCGCTACATAACTCGATAATACCACGAGAAGCGCAGTTCGTACTTGGTTTCGTCCATCAATTCTGTGCTCCGATTGCACCAGTCTAGACTCTGTATAGGTCAAGCTCTCTATAAAGGACTCGATAGTAGCACGTTCTTCAACACACACAATCGTCCTACTTCGCAATTCCAAAGTCGCTGGAACAACGCATGTTCAACTCACATCGAACTCTCTCTATCAAAGAAGATGCGACTCTCCAATATCATCTCGATTCTTACAGCTACCCCCATAGTCACCTTTGCCACCACTATACCCGTCCCACTCGCTCCCGTCCTCCACCCAAATACCACAAGCAGAACCTGCTTTGATGCCGCTACTCCTTCATGTCGCGGATATTTTGCCAACCTAGAAAAGTCTCTCGCCGCTATTAGCAACGTATGCAACAAAGTGCCGGTGTGCAAAGCGGGCCAGTTCCCCACTTCGGCTACTTTCACTGGTGCGTTGGACCAGGTGAATTTCCACTTGGCTTCCCACAAAACTGAGAGTTCCCAACAGGCATCTTGACGGGCTTTGCCTATACCGCTACTCTTCGTGTAGGTAAGCAATGTGGCGGAGTGGTACCGTGGGCATCGCCAGACGACTGCGTTGCGTTGTTCAACAAATACTTGTACCCAAGCTGCAAAGCCAACACTCCATCTAACGAATTTCCATGTACGCTCACTCCCTATTCTTCCGTGAGCCAAAAGTCGTGATGCTGATCGTTGTCGCACAGTGGCTTCTGCGCGATCTGCATGCGATGACACTTGGTTGAGCTTTAACTTTGGAGGCTGAGTGTAATTCATGCAGTGCAGTAAAACGGCCCAAAGATTCAAGCATTTTTTAGGAAAGGATAAGAGGTTTCGTGTATGAAGACGATGATGGGAAGAAAAAGCGGTGGTAGGGCTTCATTTTCAACATTGAATGTATCGAAAAATGTATTATGAGGGAGATCCTCAGTCTGCGGTTTTTGTTTTGCTAGATTTACAATGATATAAACATTCACGTGCATATCCCATCCCAACTTTCCACCCGCGTAGCCCTCTCCTCGTCCTCTCAGTTTGTTATTAAGCATCACTCAAGATGCTCGAAACGAGCTCATAGTCATTGACACGTCGAAAGAGCAAGGGGGCACTCGGGCGTTGGATAGTATAGATTGAGATGCATCCGGTCTGAGAGTGCGCAAGCTCAGCTAAGGATGACGCGGACATAATGAGGGTCACCGACTCTTAGCTCTCGTCTCTCGTAAAGTCCGCAAACGCGCTCTGCAGTAACGAAACATGACTGAAGCCAACGGATACCAGACACCAGTAACGAGCAAGGTTTAATTATTGCTCTCTGTCAGTCATCGGTAAGCTCAAGTGACTGCTGTTACCAGGACCGCCGCCGCAGCTTTCCATTTTTCTATAGCCATTAAGTCGTGAAGGGGGCTGTATCCCAAGACCCTAGATAAATATACCCAAATCCAACCAAACTCGCCTTCGCTATGCCATCAGGAGAATCAAGATAATTGATACCCATGCAACGATGAACAATCGTAAAAGTAGCCCAAGCTACTATGAAAATCCCAGCCACGCCAAACACCGGAAACCCCGGACCCAAGCATTAACGAGCCATGAGAAGCTGCTTAAGCAAGCTATTATGGCTTAGGTCCAGCGCACATAACGCCTGGTTCGCAGTAAAGCCGCATTTCCCCTCGCCGTAAGGACATTCCTCAAGTAAAATGATGGAGCCTGAAGACATTGGAACAGACCCGGAATAAGGCGTCTGTATCAGCGTAGTCTCGTACGCTTAGATATCAAGGAGTTCAGGATCCACGTCAGATTCGCTATAGTCCGAATGGTCGTAAGGTTCTACGATAGGAATTAGCTATAAATTGGTGAAAGATTTTGCTTTACGTACCACCCGTTGATACTGGTGTATCTTCATCCATTGGCCAAGTACGTATTCGAGGCACAATATGGGTCTCGAATTTGTCGATAATGTTTTGATCAGAATCGGATTTGAATGATTCGGTCGAGGGATCACGGGAATCCTGCAATGCTTGCAAAACCTGTATAACAAGCATTTGGCATACATGCATCATCGGTTGCATGTACGACCGAGACGTAGAGTTTTGGTACTCATCAGCAATTCTTTGACACATCTCGGAAGCTAAAATTCGTGCGGTTTTGAACTTCAATGAAAGTGTTTCTTCCAACGTGTGCTCATCGTCTTTGAATCTAATGAAAAGTTCTTCCATATATTGCATTGCGGCTTTACGGATCGCTTCGTCATCATAAAGGAGTAGCGATACCGAGGCTGTCCGAGCTAACTTGAAGGACATCTGATAGAAATATTCAGCACCCTTGTCCGCAGAGACCATATCGTTCTCAGCTTTGAGCAAGCCGCTGGAGAACTGGATGCCGACCTCACCGCCACCATCTCGGTGCCTCGAGATGCTCTTAGATACAACATCGATCATCTGCTCGACATAGTGATTTGAAGGTGCTGTATCGCAATAGTGAAGGGCTGCGCGAACGTAGGGATCGGAGTAAGGAGGCTGCAGCTGGGCTACACCTTCGGCAACTGTACGGAAAAGAGAGCGTTGGATGGTATGGTCACTTGACTGAAGCATCCATTTGAGAATTTCCCCTGGGTAAAAGATCTCTGTCTTCGAGGAATCAAAGTGTTCAAGCATCTTATCCAAAACGGCTACCGCCCTATTGTCTTCGTGCCAATACACAAGTAGTTGTTTTTCCTCTCGAGTTAGGGGAAATTTGCAACTGTTCCGGTCGTACTTGTCCAAGCGACTGATTCGAGTGCTGTGGACTACTGGCAGCAGGAGACTCGTTTTTGACAGGAGAGTAAAGACGAATTCAATCATCCTGTTGTAGATACGCTTCTTCTTCTCGACAAGCTTCCACATGTCGGGGTCTCTGGCTCTCAAACCAGGGACAGCATGCATACAGAAGATCCGCAGGATAAACTCCAGGAAGCCAAGATCCAAAAGAACGCCTGTTTCGGCATTTCCCAGATGACTCATTTGACAAAGCGTAAAGTACAGATCATCCCATCCTCGTGCTGTTATAGATGATTCTTCACATGCCGTGTATAGAGATCTTGCAACAGCGACAAGAATGCCATCGTTTTGAACCATGGGCCCAGCTTCGTTATCAGTTTCTATAGCCTCGATGCCATAAGCGGTCGAGTCCACCTCACGGAGAAAACACAGGCTCTCAATGAGGAAATTGCGAATCTGGGAACGCAGCTTTGCATATGGACCCAAGAAAAGTAAATTTACTAGGGCAAAGTCTTCGGCAGCGAGCCATTTGAGTGCGACCTGGCAGCATGTAGAACACGAGAGAGCCGTCTTTCGTAGCTGTGCCATGGTTTCATCAATGTTATCGACGATTTTGCTGCGAAACAATCTCTGAGAAAGATGTCTAAGCACTACGTGAAGGGCCTGCGTCTCTTGTTCATGATTTTCTGAGCATGTTCCGTGATTTATTGTTCGTAGGTTCGCAAGTGCTTGCTTCAAAAACCTTGCATGATGAGGGTCGTAGAGACTGTACTCCAAAATCAAACTGCTATTGTCTAGCCCAATCTCCTGATCCAAAGCTGGAGGAACAGGGACTTTGGCAATTCCTGATTGAGGGCTGGAGATATATTCGCAGTGATCTTTTTCTATGGCGGTTCGACGCTGGTAAAAGAGCATATATGCGCTGAATTGCTTTTGTTGGCGTGGAAATTGGTCGTCATAGAAGCCGCCATAGGTATGATATGGAATAGACTGATGATCGAAGGCATCAACGTCTCGGTCGTTGAATTCGACCCATTGAGTCACACTCCCTGAAGGAGAAGGCCGCTCTCGGATATAGGAATAATAGTGTCCGTTCTCGGATGTACCTTGGTGCACAAGCACACCCACAAGTTCAAAAATGTCCTCTTCATGTGAGTTTGAAGGATCACTAATATGGTCAATCTTGAACTGACTGACATCGATAGCAGTAGGAAAATCAAAATGGTCATTGATTTTAGCCCTTCGCAGTTCCACAAGATCAAAGTCGAACCTCTTCAGGTGGAAGATGAGATTGTCACCAACATCTTTTAGGCAAGTTCTGGACATAGTTAGCCACGTTCATAAATCTGAAAGAGAGGACTCACCGTTTTATTGCATCGACCAGTTTGCCCCCACAAGATTCACATTTGTACTTGTTATCGCCCTCCATAACGTCTCCCTCCACAAATGCTTGGAGGCTTTCGTGAAGGTTCTGCTTGCCCTGAACATCGCATTGGACAACGAAGAAACTTTCGATTCGTTCTGAAACATGCTCACATTCTTTCGACTTGATCTGGTTGACTGTGTGGCCACCGTAAAAGGACCGGAATCGTTCTTTGATATCAGGAGAAAGCATTTGGGCTTCCCACTGATCGAAAAGCAAATTATAGAATTCGTCAGCATCCATCTGCACATTAATGTCGATAGGAGCGCCTTCAGGAGCCTTCACGCATGCTGCAAAATCACGAGGATCTGCAGATTTTCGGTAACTATTCTGCATGTGCGCAAATAACCTTTGAGTTTGATGTAGAAGGGACTGTGCCCTGAGTGGCTCCGTAACATTCAAATCCAGCATGAACTTCCGGAAGTTGACATTCATGAATAGTTGTGTAAGTAACGAGTTCATGTAACAAATGGCGCGCGGGTTAAGCAAACCAACATATCCTGCGGGCGCGCGTATTTCATTTGCTCGGTCAATTGAGCTTGTTCGTAATTGTATGTCAGCATCGTTGGACCTCAAATTTTCCGCCATACCGAGCAGAGTACCGAAACTATCTCGGTCCTCAGCCAGGGCAAGCACAAGATCGTAGAGCTCTCTCCTGGTCTTACTTTCGAGCACAGGTAATGGGTGATTTGACGCGGTGTTGTCGAGTTCCACAACCCCGGGAGCGAAGAGAAATTTTCTCCAAACTTTTTCGACCAACGAGCCCGTGTTCATGGGTTTTTTGAAGGACTTCAAGGAAGACACGCAACTTAGGAGTAGCTTGGTAAGCCCCATCACCACGGAGTCGGGCTCATTCTGACCAACGTTTTCGACGTGCTGATAACCTAAGAGAAGATCGCTCCACATCTGTAGGTAAGATCGCAGACACTCCTCGTCTCTATTGTGCTCGTCGTACTTACGAAAAACTTCATCTGCAAGCTCAAATATTTGTTCAGAATGGCCAGGAATTTCCAGGGTACGTGGAATCACAGAATTTATAATTTTCCAAAAAGACGTAGCTGTATCGCTTTCAGAGATCGCAGAAGACGGAGAGAGAGCCCCGCCACAAACAGATGATATGACTTTGGCGATCGCTTCTCGTAATGGCTTTCTGGAATCCGATAGTAAAAGCTTTATATGGAGGAGTGCGACATCATCATTTCTTGTAAAAGCCTCCCAGATACCGCGAGAATGGAGTGATGCCTCGACCATTGTTGCATAGGAGTGGTAAGCCATAGACCCATTGTCTGTGTCAGGATTCAGAGACACAAATACGAGCTGAAATAGACGGTCTACTAGTCCACGCTCGTTAGAAAAATAATTGCAGGAAACTTCTTGAGCAGGCCGTTCTATGGTCCAAAGTCAGCGTTTGTGCCGTGCAATTAGTGAGATCTATTGCACATACCTTTGAGAAAATGAAGTAGAACATTGACCAACTGACCAGCAAGAAGAAAATCAAATTGATTTGATAAGTTTGGACTGATCAATGCGGAGCTGAGTAAGGCCTCGTCTAACCTGCACACAGAGTTTACCAGAAATTGGTCATCAACCGAATTCTTAAACCGTTAGCTTTAATCGTACGTAAAGGATGAGGTGTGTAACACACCTTTCTCACCTGCTCTCTGAGCCTGGAGTCAAGAGCAATGGCAGCATATCTGGCTTGACATGGCTTTCCAGGTGGGAATAATATGTCAGAAGATGCGGTACCCGTCACCACGGAATCGGGTATGCTGTCCCGATAGGGGAAACAAATGAGAAAATCGTAGACCTAAATCCAGTTAACTATAAGCAATAAAGTATAAGAGGGGAAACATACCACTGAGCTGATGTAGTCTTCTGCATCCATACAAACGAAAAGATCATCGAAGTGGTTCAAGACTGTGGTCTCAAAAACTGAGCAGTTCCCATTCCGGTCTGCAATCGGTTGTGTGGTTTCGCTTCCTGGAGCTTTTTGGACTAGCAGCCACTGGGTGGCCAAGTCAAGATCGATGACCCTTTCACTGGCATGCTCCATCACATTCAGTCTCTGGCCCTTCGCGAAGAGGTTGATTTTTGTGAGGCCTACAGCACGACATAACCTGTTGTATAGGTCCTGCAGCGTATTTTCAGACCCTATCGCTAAACACCGCTTCTCATGGGTGACTGGACATTGATACTTGATCTCAACAGCTTCGCCATACGGGAGTTCTATGTCGAGAGGGTCGACTTTTGAGTCCGATCGAGTTGAGTGGTTGAATTCAGGCTTTGTTCGGATCGAAGCAAGCAGAAGCTTCAAAAACAAGATGGTCCGACCAAATCGCTGCTCTTTCCGTTGTTTCTCAGCATCGGAAAGAACCACATCCATCGGATCCAAATGCTGGTCTGTCACAGCAATTTTGCTCCTAAGGGATTTATAAACAGATAACAGCTCCTCCATGCATTGATCAACAAGAGCAATGTGGGCTTGTTCGACCCCTTCCAGAGTGATTCCATGGTCCGGGTCTAGCTCTAGGTAACGAGAAGCTAGTAATCGGGCCGCTCGGTCTTCGATTGTTTGCGGTGGAGCGGACAGTATCATAGCCCACAATAGATCGGCGCCACGGATTTGTAACAATTCCTTTTCCCCTTGCTCGGTCAAGACCTTTTGACTTATAGTTGGAAATTTATATGCGGCTACGAAGTCAAAGAGGCCGATCGTATAATACTGCGGATCCAATGCGGGCACGCAAGTAGTAACAAGCTGTTCGCAAAAATCATTCTCCGGCTTGTTTTGAACGGCATCAAGAAATTTAGACCACGCCATATCACGTAAGTGATTTGTGTGAGCGTATTTCCCAATAAGGTGATCCCATATGTCTTCGTAAAGCTCTACCGGGATCGCGTCGGGGATACGATGTATAAATAGGGACAGCAGCTCAAGCCGATATTGGAGAGCTTGCACTTCCTGAAGATCGTAAGACATAGCTCTATTGCGCTGAACAAAAGCACACAGCTCCTCAAGAATGTTGCGTGCGGCATTAGGGTTGTCCTTAAAATAGCCGGTGTCTCCAAATGGCATTGTCGATGCGAGTACATGAATAATGCGCACGCTGGCCGTAGCCTTTGCTGACTTGCCCGCAATTTGTGTGATACATTCCTGAAAAATTCGATGCCGCTCTTCCAACGAAATAACCGGAGCAATCACGCGTAATTGTTCAAATGCTTCAGTATGGAGAGCAGTGAACAGTTTTGTGGTCTCTTTGCTTGGTGATGTGTCCTGCATTACTCGGATACATACATTCCAAGGCCGAGCTTTCGGATCCGTTCCGGTCCAATCCAACTGTCTCTGCTGAAGCTTATGTGTCAACTCTCTCAAAAAGCGGAGAATATCTATAGTGCAGCTCTCAATTGGAAGCTCGTACAACTTTGTCCCAAGATATAGTTGATCAGCTTCGTCCATGAGACCGAAAATGCCACGAAGCATTGTCATCGTTGCAGACACCATACGTGGATCGGAGCTATAAGAGACGGTATTCCAAATGGCGTCGGTCTGGGCATTTGAATAACGATGGGTAACAACAAGGAAGCCAACGATGTTCCCGCTCCGAGAGATAAGTTGAGGATGTGAATCAACGCTAATGATATAGTCGACCAATCGCTCGTGAAGAAGGAAGTCGGCAAGGTACTGCATCACCGGATGGTTGACTGAGAGGGTTGTTGCGTTGTATTCCTTCCACAGATCGACGAGTGCGTTGTCCATGAACCCAATGCCCATGACACGCAGCTCCATACGCCCTTTGACAATATATTTCCGAAGTACTTTAAATTTCCAAACATTGGCGATTAGCTTTGGGAGCTCTTCAGTATCTTGGAAGAGTGAAGCACGGCCACTGGGGCTCTCGCCAGGGGAAGTCTCAATCGTTGGGGAGTCAGGATCCCGATAGTTAAGAATTTCGGGAGCAAGTTCAATAGCTATGGCAGCATTCCAACGACAAAGATCGAAAAGCATCGTGGCAAATCGAAGTAGCAGATCTTTAGTGATTCCAGTATCCAGGACCTTGCTTGGCACTTGAAGGTCTGCGTTATACTCCCGAAAAAAGGCAAGCACATTTTGGCCGAACTGCTCTTGGCTGAAAAGCGTCTCAGCGTGCTGAGGGTCCGATGTAATCCAACCTATTGCTTCGACAGCACAAGTCGTAGAAATGGCAATCATGTTCTGCACGTGCAAAGAAACTTTGCCAAATGCGTGATGTACAACGTCGAACATGTATCTCAAACCATCAGCTTGTAAAAATGCTTGTAAAATCCGAGACCAGGAGGCCCGAGGCTCGATGCCATATTCTCTCTTTAGCAGCACAAAAAGATGGCACGTTGCTTGTGTCGTGAGTTGGGAAATGATGGTAGTTAAGTGGCGGAAGTGTTTCTGTGAGACGACTGGGAACATATAGGTTTCTGTATGTTCCCACTGGGAGAGCTGCCAGGCATCAATCTGCATGAGGCGTGCGACAGCTCGGAGATAAGCGGCTAGGAATGTCTCGATAATCTCATCTTCTCGACGACCGTCTTGCGCAAACTGTTCACCAAAATAGGCCCTGTATGCGTTAGCAATCGCTTCCATTATCTTGCATTCTCCTGTACTTACCTTCGGGCAAGCAGTTTGGACACCACCACGTAGAAATCTTCCCAAAACTGAAACCTGTCTAGGTAAAAGCTTCTCCAATGTCGTGGCTGACTTGGAAGGCCTTGGAGCCAACAGGTGAGTTGTGGAAAGACCGATCCATCCACGTTATGGCCTGTGACTATGTAAGCATAAACTACAGGGTGATCTAGCGATGTAAACCTACTGCCTTGTAAGTGTTGTATTATGCTATGTACAGCCTGGCTGAAATTTCCGTGCTGCGTGAAGGGAAAAGTAGCAAAGTAGGAGTCGGCATCATGCTCAATGTCCAAGGAGGAAGCGGCTGTGTAAGCATCCATGGTCTCAGCATCATCGTCCTCGTCCTCAATGAGAAGGATAGGCGGGCTGCCGGCGGAGGCGAGGTCGGGGCTTGCAGGGACGTCGTGTATGACGGGGGCAGCAACGGAGGTGTCATTGCTGGTAGTGGACGCTGTTGGCACAGGGCCTTGGCTGGTGTTGGCGGTGCCATCAAGGGTGTGCGACGACAACGACGGGGGCTGCGAGCGAATGGTCATCTCGACCTGCTGATCGACGGGGTGTGTAGAGGCGGTGGAGTCGGCATGCATGACGGGGGGGTCTACGGCGCCCATGTCAAGCCTTGGTCGTTTGCGGGTGAGCGATGAGTCTGCGTCCTGGGCTGAGTCGCGCGGCGGTGGCAACGCGGGGACACTGATTGCTTCGTCTGCAGAAACAGACTCCATTAGATCATAGTCCCGCTGACTCATGGCGCGCAGTGAATGCCCGCTGGTGTTTGTGGCAGAGTGAATGATGGGGCGGGGACGATCTCGTCTGGTAGGCACAAGCAGCTCCCGTACAGGCAGCAGCAGCCTAGGCCTGGTTGAGAGCCTCGCGCAGCGGGGAGGTTGCGGCGGGGTGCAGAGGCACCATGAGCTGCGAGGCGAGACAGACCAAGTAATGGAGACGAATTGAGTGCCCAAGGGTAAAGGCCTGGGGCAGCGCGGAGCTCTTTGGTATTTGAGACGCGTCGGTCGACTTTGGGGGGAGCTGGGAGTTTGGTGGGGGTTAGCCGCCGCCGCTGGGGGGTAGGGGTAGCCCGCCAAGACATAGCGTCATTGGCCCACCCGCTCTCACGTGATGCGACAAGGTATATGTAGCCGTGGGCTGGCGACTTCAGAATGCTGCGGCCGTCGTCTGGGGTTGTTTGCAGGTATACACACGCATCTCTGAGCCATCCTCTTCCCGGAAGCCATGCCTCTACCTGCAAAGGCCCGCACCAAGCCCATCTTCAAGACGGCAAGCCCGTTTGCTGAGACATCATGGTGTGATTGCGCTGTGTCGGCACCGTGATTGCGCCCCCTGCTAACGGACATGACCAGGCCACAGCTCTCCACAGTTCATCGCGACAACATCCTGGACTTGCTGTGCACGTACGTGCGCTGCACAACCGTGGGCTCTGCCAACACCAACTGACGGCCACGCCAGCCTTCTGCAGCCTCTAGGCGACTACCGCAGAGCCCACATCCAGCCCTCCCACGGGTCAAAGCGCAAGCGCAGGCAGGCCAGAGACAACGCACCGCCGCCCCCAGACATTGGAGCCCACATCCTCGTCGGACTTAATGGTGTGACCCGCTACCTAGAGGCTTGCGCCGCTCGGAACCCACTAGCTCAGTCTGCTCAAGGCCAGGACCGGCACGAGAGCAACCTACGCCCTTTATCATTCATCCTTGTACCCCACCAAAACCCTACCGCCTCTCTCCCACATGCACATCTTCCGGCACTCGTTCATATTGCCTCGACAAGCTCACCCTCCACAGAGCCAACGCGTCTCGTGGCCGTTCCCCCAACCTGTGAGCCACGCCTTGCATCAGCTTTGCACATTCCACATGTAGGCGTCGTGGGCGTCTTCCAAGACACCCCAGGTTCAGATTCTCTGAATAACTACGTAAGAGAATCCCTTCAAGCAACTACATGTCCATGGATCGACGAAGCCTTCAAGGCAAACTGGAAAGGTGTCAAAGTCGAAATGCATAAGGGGTGAGCTTCGCTTAAATACACTATCCTCGCAACGTTGTGCAATGAGGATATCGATTACTTGAAAAGGTGGATTCTTCTTGTAGATGGGAAAGAATTGAGTTTGACTATCTGATGACCCTCGTGGGCTTTGTTGCTCTTAAGTGATAATGAACCGCAAATACCTTCAAATGCGGTAGATCCAGCTTTTTTGCTTCCTCATATTCGCAGTCCAGAACAACAGGTGCAGATGAATGAATGATCAGCTTCTTCGACAAACACGAACCCAAGGAAAGATCAGCCCTCAAATCTTTGCTATGCAGCTTCCGTCTGCGCAGGATATTCGACTCTCCACTTTCTGAACTCTCGTGTTTGTAATTGTTCTTCAAACATCCTGTCGATTTCACCAATCGTCCTGCCCTTCATCTCAGGCACGATCCACCAGCTTACTAGCACCCCGAGCATGCATGTCCCTGCATAGGTGAATCCCACTCTGCCCCTCAAATTCCCTGCATCGGGATTGAAGATGTAAGGAAGCGCGATTCCAGACGCTGCAGTGCTGAAGGCTGACACTGTCCAACCCAAGCCCTGCGTTTTCGCCCTCAACTGCAACGATGACGCCTCGGCTGAAACGACAAAGGACGCGGGCCAACAACCTGTGACTTCTGATGAATTCTGAGATGTTTAGTGCGCTAGGAAATTCGCATACCTGAACCACATACAACAATCGTCAACATCATGGATATCGCCGTCCACCTATTGCTGCATTAGCATAACTTCAATCGCATCCTCATAGGTACTTACCAAACTATACCCATGCCTTCAAAACAATTCGCGATGCCGACACTCAACCACAGCCCTGCCGCAACTCCAAGTGTAACCAGAATGAGTCTCCTGCGTCCTCTTCTCGCGACCACCCAGACACTAGCCACATTCGCCAATAGCCCCAAGATAATACCTAAAATTAGGAAGATGATACTCCGATTTGCATCCATTCCCACAACTTGCATGAAATAGCTTGCCTTGGCTAGTAATGGTAGCCCAAACACTGCTTGCAGACTGTTGACCCACAGCACGATGATTGTCCTTCTTAGGTTGGCTTTTGCAAAGCACTCTCTGAATGTGGCCCTTCCCTGCACTGCCTCTTCATACTGGATGTCCCTAACTATCCTCTCCACCACAGCCTTGGTATCTGTACCACACGGATCAAGCCTTGCTTGCGCCACAAGAGCGCGATCCACCCTTCTTTTCCTTACGAACCACACTGGAGATTCGGGGATGAGCCATGCAACGAGGATTGGTACAAAGCTAAACGGCCATTGACTGGCAAAAACGGCAACATAGCCTCTGTCTCGATTCAAGGATCCGTAAATGACCAGCGCACCACATAATTGTCCTAGAAGAGTGAATACAGGGAAGAATGCCATGCCACTGCCGCGTAGGACGGGCGGTAGAATCTCACTAAGATAGGTTTGTGCAGCAGCCATGACAGCGCCGATGGAACATCCTTGGAAGAATTTACCTATCAGAAATACCACGCGGCGAGCATCAATGTCCGCAGGCACGTAGCTAACGTACATGACAGCTACGGCGAGCGCAGACAGAAACGAGCATAGAGCGAGCGAGAAACGACGGCCGACACGGTCTTGAAACCAACCGCCGAATAGAGAGCCCAGCATGGCACCCAGTGGTGAAGCGACATTCCACAGGGCGAGCCAGGATGATGGAAGTATCCAGTTTGAGCCATAAAGGATGCCAAAATCTTGTCTTATCAAAGGTCAGAAAAGGACAAGATAGGGCTCCGGTAGGAAAGAGAAAATCGAACATTGAAATTATGCTACTTTCGACGGACTTCAAAAGCGCTTTAGCAAAGCTCAATGCTAAAATGCCAAGCAAAGAGCTCTGAAAGCGTTTTGATAAGTCGTGAGTAGTAGGCAATTCCCGCGTTGGAGAATAGGGGAAAACACCTACTGGAATTCAGGCATGCCTGACACCGTACCCACGATGACGTTGTCGTAGCCGTATAGTAGGATCGCGCTAGTTAGGCCGAAAGTCATGTATACAATTTTATGATACTTCTTCACATTTTGGCAAAGGGACCTCGAGTCGTCACTCGCCTGGCTAAGGGTCGTCTGAAGCTCATTAACCACCTCCCCGCCTTTGATAGCATCCCTGTGTTCTTCCAAGCCCACCATCGTCGTCGTACGAACTTGAACGGAGTTAAATAAATCAAAGATCGAAGAAGAACGAGTAGCGACTAGTAGGAGAAATGCAAGCGTGGCGCTGGTGAAGAACAATCTGTTCTAGCGATCAGAAGGGGCGAGCTTAAACGTTTTCCAAGACCGCCAAGGGCTAGGGTACCAGGGTGATATCTATGAGAGAAAAGACACCGACGAATAAGACGCGAGGCAACCCGAACTGGAGGAGAGATCTACAGAAGGCCGCGGCCTGCATGACTAAACCCTCATGTACTTTAGACACTAGAACCCAGTACGTGCATCGATCCACTACATCACGGTATCGTGCTCCACGCAATGTATCGATAATTTAGATACTGAAAGCTCAAGAAGACTGGAGTATACGGTCGTAACTAAAGTATAAAAAAACCTAAGTTATCTTTTTGGTGCAGGCCTAGCGAAAGAAAACGCGTCTAAATTTAAAGACGAAACCTGCTCAAACGCCATGCAATGCAGCTATAAAAACAAAATAATGGTGCAGGAAGAGGACAATGCGGAGCGAGATAAGAACGTCCATGGTCAACCCAAAAAAGATTGCACTGCCCCTCCAACGTTCTTCAAGTCAAGCAAAAACGTGTCGTGTCCAAACAAGCTCTTCTCCTCGCCCAATTCTATGTGGGTAACGTTCTTGTTGCCTGCCCGTTTGAGGGTATTAGCGATTTCCTTTTGTTGCCATGCTGGAAACAGAATATCGCTAGCAACGCCAAGGACCAAAACTGGAGTATTGGCCAAGGGTTTCAAACCAACCACTAAATCTGCTGGTACTTCTTGGATAGCAGGGTCGGTGTTCAAGGCGTTTTCTGTAAGTGGCTGATCTTTTTCTTCGTATGGCTCTTCTGGAAGAGTGAGGTTGCAAAGATCATCATGAATGTCAGCTGCAGGGGCATGCCCATCAAGGTAGGCTTGTAGTTTGTCACTGTTGCCTTGCCTGACTTTGTTGATGCGGCTACGGTGTTCTTGACCCAAATCAAAAAGATCCATAGCCTTTGATACGTATAACAGGCTGTTAGGATCGTAGTTAAGGCACCATTTCTCTCCAGCGTGATCTAAATATGTTTCGATGAGGAAGTCCGGGCACAGTGCAGGTGGGCGCGAGGCATCAGCACGTCGGCGGCCAAAGCGCTGCTCCCACTCAGGGCCACTCCGATACGTAACAGTGGCGATCTCGCGTGCCAATTTCATACCAGAGTGAGGAGGTACACCACCATAGTAGAAGCCTCGGTTCCAGTGTGGGTCCATCATGAGGACTATAGAGACGTTTTAGAAGTCAGCGCTATAGCTTGGGTCTAGACAACGTACCTTGGCGTTGTGTGTGCCTCATAGCGATGCTATACGGATGGCTTCGAGCGCATGCACTAATGGAGACGAGACGTCCAACACGTTCTGGGAACAGCAAGCCAGATGCAAGACTCAACATGCCGCCCATGCTTGATCCCACGCTTGCATATAACCTGTTAATATCCAACGCATCGAGCAAGCGGAATTGTGCGCGCACCATATCCTCCATGGTAAGAATTGGGAACCTTGTTGCATAGCGCTCGCCATTTGCCGGGTCAACCGAGGACGGTCCGGTAGAACCATAGCACCCGCCGATCACATTCGTACAAATCACAAAGTACTTTGTGGTGTCGAGCGGTTTCCCTTCACCGATGAAGTTTTCCCACCACCCCGGTTGAGGGTTTATCTCGGTACTATGTGCATGGCTCGAGGCAGACAAGCCGGTGTGTAGGAGGACGGCATTGGTCTTGTCGTTGTTGAGGGTCCCCATGTCTCATAAGCAATGTTGAATTCTGGCAAGATACCTCCCCAGTCCAGAAGAATGGGTTCGTGGGAATGGAAATTGAGATGCTGTCCGGTGGTATACGAAGGCTCAGGTCCGGATGAGCGAGTGGATAGAGAAGCGGATCTGGATTCGACCTTGTCCAAGCACGGGAAGGATAGAGCGGGATTCGTCGACTCGTGGAGAGTTTCAGGCGCGTTTACGGTCACTGCCCGAGCATTTCGACGGGCTTGGTTGTAGAGCAGTCTATGCACTTGAGTAAATGGGCAGCTAGGGGAAGGCCGTGCGATGCGGTTGGCAGGCGACAATCGGAGTTGTTGGATGGCTGGCCGCGTAACGGCGGACAGCCTGCACGCGAAGCTCATGTTGTGGATGGAGATTGTTGGTGTCGGAACTGCAGCGGACGCGTCGGCGCACTACTGCTGTGTAGAGAAAGCAAGACATCATGACGCGATTTCTGGAGCATGTCTCGCCGTTGGCCAGGACGAAAGAAAAAGGTGGTGAAGCGGCACCGCAACGATCCAATGGGAGGCCAGCTTGATGACGCCATTATGTATACAATACCACACTAGCACTATGACATAAGCTAAGTAACGTATTCCACCAGTCATCCGCCAGCGCTAAATCTACTAAGAATCTATCTAAAATAAATTCTAAGAGTTTATACCTAGCTTTTATCTCTTTTTTATAAGACTTCTATTAGAGTTTTAAAGTAGTAAGTATTATAGCTACTAAGAAAGAAGAACTATTTTAGATATTTAGTTTTTAAAAACTAGATCTCTAGAACTATTTAATAGAATCCCTCTAGAGCCTAGTTAGAGCTATAAAAAGATATAATAGCTAATATAATATCTTAAAGTATGTTATTAAAGTATAGTCAGGATTCTAAAAGGCCAATTTTTGAAAATTTAGTGAATTTGGCGCTGACGGATGACGGATGAGTGGTGGAGCACATTGCACTTAGTGCTGTGACTATGCAGAACTAGGAAGCTAATCAGCACGTGACCCATGTAGGTTCTGACCTCTAGTCTAAATCGTCGTCGTGCGCCGTCGTCAATAACATTATGTCGCTCTGTCAGCACTGATGTCTAGATTCCTTCAGAGCTATTTTGTTGAAAGATTGCTCATACCGCATGTCGACGTCATACTCCGTCGCCCATTAGCTGCAGGGGCCCTGCACGGCTCGATGGCCATCGACTCCAACCCCAATCTCTCCGAACTAGGCATCTCATCACTCTGCAGCAGCCTCCAGATATCTGATGCGATAAGCAGTGCAAACGTGACATGGACCTTTTGCACCAACATGTGCTCATCCGGCAGTGCTGCCGGCAACCAACGTAGCCTGTCCAAATTAAACAATCTATCTGCAGCCCAAGCATGTTCCCGTGTACCCAACCGCTAGCCACGCCTTGGATACGAACCCCGCTTTTTCCTACCCACGCCTTCACGAAGTATGGCGTGCTACAAGGCGTCTCGTTTACTTTGTTCCCACCTCCATCCTTTCATCAAACTCGTCCCCAAAACATCCTGCCGCCTTGCGGCTGCGCCTGGCTCCGCGATCAGAGCACCAGCTGCGTCCGTCTCTTGCATGGCCACCGGGGCCCTGATCCACACCAGAAGCTCCAGCGCGCATCGCAGGCCCGTTGTACCCTGAACTTTGTGTCGGCTTTGGCTACAATTGACCCGGTAGCAGCCCCGGATATTCTGGCCATTGTACATATTAAAAAGCTTATTTTGTCGCCATGGTCGCCTCGTTGCCAGCGTTTCATTGGAGCAAAATCAGCCGCATGGCTTTCATAGGATGCCCGTGGTACAACAGCCTCGATAGTATGCCACTGCAATATAGGTCATCGGACACCAAACCTGGGACTTAAGTGGCCTTGACCTGGTAGCGATGTGGTGGATCCCGCTTCATGGGGAAACGCGTGGCTTGTAGTGCGACGACTGCAGACCTTTTCGAGAAGCCTTTGCTGGAGAGACGGGAAGAAGCAAGCGCGGAGGAATTTTAATTGAGAATAATATCTGGGCCACACCTGAGCATCAAACCATGTAGGGATTGTAGCGGTATAAGAAGGAGCTGCCACCACGCGACGGATTCCCCAGTACAAGACAGACACACGACAACAATCCCGTCTTTCTCGCAGCCTCGAAGATGAAGTCCTTTCTCTCCACCCTCGCTGTTGCGAGTGCCCTGTTCCTTGAGGCTGCCAACGGTCACTGTACGAACCATCCTTATCGGGCTCGTAGCCCTCTTCTTACTCGGGAACAGACATCTTCCAGCAACTTACTGCCAATGGCGTAAAGGGCGGCGTCTATCAGAACATCCGAAAGAACACCAACATGAACTCGCCCGTAACCGACCTCTCTTCCAACGATCTCCGGTGCAACGTGGGCGGTCTTTCTGGATCATCGACAACGACCGTCTCGGTTGCTGCTGGCTCGTCAGTGTCATTTACCTCCGATGTTGCCGTCTACCACCAGGGGCCGGTCAGCTTGTGAGTATTGGTACAGTACATGGATAGGAAGAATGCTAAACAAGTGTAGCTACCTGTCCAAGGTCAGCTCGGCCGCCGGGTCCGACGGATCTTCGCCATGGTTCAAGATCAAGGAGATTGGTCCCACCTTCCCAGGCGGCAGTTGGGATATGTCACAGACGTACTCAGTCAGCATCCCCTCGTGCATTCCTGCTGGCGAATACCTCCTACGCATCGAGCAGCTCGCCATCCACAACCCCGGCGGCGTGCCCCAGTTCTATATCTCGTGCGCCCAGGTCAAGGTCACGGGCGGTGGCAGCAAGTCGTTCAGCGGCGTCTCGATCCCCGGCCACATCAAATCCACGGACCCGGGGTACACTGCCAACATCTACAACAACTTCAACAGCTACACCGTTCCGGGACCTTCTGTCAGCAAGTGCTAGACGCGGCGTGGGGGGGTTTGTTTTCTGGGGAGGTGGATAGTGATTACATGTAGAGAGTATAGTGTGAAGAATATCAACCCCAATTCCCAAGTACCAATGAGGGCGCTGTGCCTGGGCCGTGAAACAGTAGATGCCAGTTAGATGCCAGTGCGATGCGCATGTACGGTAGAGAAAGAAAGGGAAAGAGAGGAAGAGGACGCGGGGTGCCAACTATGGCCTCGGGTCACACTCTGGGCGTCTCAGAGGAGGGTGGTGGAGCAGGGGGCCACGGGGCATGCAGGGGCCGGGCCAAGCGGCCGTCTTGTGGAGGGCAGGCGTTTTGACGGAAGCGCTTGGCGGCGATGTGACCAAGGACACGGCCGATCTCACTGCTCTCGTCACCCGCCTCGTCCCTGCTTGTCCGTTGTTGCGTGTTGCCGTCGCGCGCGCAGACGCTGCTGTGCCTGTGCCTGTCACCTGTTACCTGTCCGTCCCGGTCGTCATCGTGCGCCTCAAACCCCATTCAACCCGGCGCCCTCCAGCCTGCGAACCTCCCTCACCGCCCGAAACACAGCGCTGCCAGACGGCACCCTCGTCTTCTCCTGCCCACCCGCCGCCGCGACTGAGAGTGTTCGGATGACGCCGGCGTCGTCTGCTGTCCGTCTAGATAGTCCCCAACCCACCCGTCTGCCCTTCACGCCCTAGACCGAGACCCTGCCGTACCCAGCCCATCCCAGAGGCGCTCCCCACCCGCCGATCCAGCGCCCTCCGCCCGCCATGGACCAGCACGACTACTTTGCAACCACACGGGGGGATCGCCCCGCCGACCAGAGCGCTCCCGAGCCCTCGACCGACTCTGACACTGACATGGGCGCTTTTGCCTCGCCGTCGACCCAGCTACGGTCCGTCCTCTTCTCGTCATCCTCTTCCCACACCCGCAAGCAGAGCCGTATGTCACGCTCGTCGGCCCCACGACCCATCATCACGCCCACCAGCCCGCTGTCTACCAACGTCCCGCATTCGCTCCTCCCTTCTGCCCCCGCATCGCCACCGACGCCTGCGCCCAGTCCCACGCCCACACAGCGAGTCCCGGACTGGAGCACAGCCGCCGAGCATGAAGACTCGCAGATTAAGAACATCCGGGCGCTCTTCAGTGACATGAACCGCCCGGAGCGATTACGCCTCCTGGGTGAGTTGCTCAATCTGTGCGACAGCCACGAGTTGAGCTTCGTGGCCGAATTTGTCAGCCCGCGCCTCAAGAAGGATCCCTTCATGGTGCTGCCCCCGGAGTTGTGTTTGCGGGTGAGTGAAGTGTGAAAAAGACTGAGCGAGACGACGGCTCTGACAGTGAACAGATACTGGAATGTGTTGACGATCCAACAACACTAGCCCGTGCGTCTCAGGTCTCCAAAAAGTGGCGGGAGCTGGTCAACGACGATAGAGCGTGGCGGCTGCTGTGCCAGAAGTATTCTTACCGAGGCCTGACCAAAGAAGAACGGAGCGGTGACGCCGTAGTGGCCGACGATGCAGAAAACACAAAGTCACAGTGGTTACAGCCCAACCGCGCTTCCCGCGTCGACGGTACTATGATCACGGACCAATTAGATGGAGGCTCCTCGAGTGCTGGAAGTGAAGGGCTGCGAACCCAAAGTTTAGATCGCACAACCCAAAGGAAGGTTTCCCATCGGAGGCCAAAAGCCACCACATACCGCTCGCACTTCAAACAACGGTACCAGGTGGAGACAGCCTGGCGGCAAGGCGGCAAGTGCGACACGCGCCAGATCACGCCTGAGCAGGGAGTGGTAACGAGTCTCCATCTAACAAACAAATACATTGTTGTGGCTCTGGACAATGCAAAGATCCATGTTTTCGATACCCAAGGTTTCCATCAAAAGACGCTTCAAGGCCATGTAATGGGTGTCTGGGCCATGGTGCCTTGGGGAGACCTGTTGGTCAGTGGTGGATGCGACAGGGACGTGCGGGTGTGGAATCTCGCTACTGGGTTAGTTTTACAGCCCGGTTAGGGTTTTGTCAGGACTAATATGGTGTGTAGCTATCCTCAGTTTACACTCCGCGGACATACTTCAACTGTGCGGTGTCTCAAGATGTCCGATGCTAACACGGCAATATCCGGCTCTCGAGATACAACTCTGCGGATATGGGATCTAAAAAAGGGTCTTTGCAAGCACGTGCTCATAGGTCACCAGGCTAGCGTCAGATGTCTCGAAATACATGGCGATATTGTTGTGTCCGGCTCGTACGACACAACCGCTAAAATATGGAGCATATCTGAGGGCAAGTGTTTGCGCACACTCACAGGTCACTTCTCGCAGATATATGCTATAGCCTTTGACGGGAACAAGATTGCAACTGGCAGTCTAGACACCAGCGTCAGGGTGTGGGATCCAACGGATGGGTGAGTTTATTTGTCCTACCCGGCGCCGTATCATTATAAGTGTTGCACGCGCTAACCAATGTTCGTGTACAGGAAATGCCTGCATGTGCTGCAAGGACACACTTCACTCGTAGGGCAGCTCCAGATGCGTGAAGACATCCTCGTCACAGGAGGCTCTGATGGCTCTGTTCGTGTATGGAGTCTCGCCGACTACCAACCCATCCATCGTTTGGCAGCACACGATAACAGTGTGACAAGTCTACAGTTCGACAACACTCGAATAGTCAGCGGTGGTTCGGATGGAAGAGTTAAAGTATGGGATCTGAAAAAGGGGACCCTTGTCCGAGAGCTTTCATCCCCTGCAGAGGCTGTTTGGAGGGTAGTTTTTGAAGAGGAGAAGGCCGTCATCATGGCAGCTAGAGGTGGCAGAACTATAATGGAGGTATGTATTGGAGCCCAGTATCTTTAACACATCTTTCTCTTACATACTTACCTCTTCCAGGTATGGTCCTTCGCGCCTCCCGAAGAAGACGATGAAGAATTCCGCTCCTCAAGTCCTATGAGCATGCCTGACCAATCTGAACTGGACTCCTCTCGCCCTGTCTCAGCTGCCCTTCCATCAGCAGCTTCTGGCCCCATTCTCCTTGAAGAAGTCGGCACCGACAGCGACGTCACCATGGCCGATGCCGTTGAAGCGTAGTATGTCCCACAGCAAAGTCAAGGTCGCCCGTCAAATGCTACATCTCATGGCTCTACTAGTAGGATGCATGCTACTCCTTCAGCAGTGCTCCATACACGGCATACCAATACATCTTACACCCATTCTAGCCGCAGAGGTTCCATATTCTTAGCCCCCCGTTCCTGGTGACGCCTATGCTTGATTCTTAGAGCAGGTCTACAAATCATTCTTGTCTGACACACGTTTCGCATTCATTCGAGGCGGTTCTCTCTCTTTTGATGTCACTTAACGAGGCGCACGATTTCTTACTTTCAGCACAGTTCTGCAGATTGCGCACCACCACCATCGTACTTGGAAGCATTTACAGGCGTTTTTACGAGACCTTCCTTGCACAGCACCGGCTGTTTGCCAGCCAAGTCGATTCGTCACATTCAACACGTCGCTTTGGTACATTTTCGCTTTTAGTCCATGGCTATGGATAAGGGGACGAAGACGTTCATGAACAAGACGGACAGGACATAGGCCCCTTTTGCTTGTTTTCACCCCTACTTTCGCATGTAACATGGGGTTCTATAAGAGATTGGGTCCGGTCGAACAGATTTCTGAAGGCTTTAGGCCCATTTGGGCGGGGAAAATCAGTAACGGATTTGGGAAAAGAGCTCTGGAGTCAATCAAATATATACGCATACTTACTACGCACGTACAATCTACAATTTTCTCCATATTTGCTACCAAAGAGAATAAATGAAACACTTTCTAGGCTTTTACAAGTGTATTGATCAAGCACATTCCAGCCGAAGAGAAGTATGCTATAAGGTAGACGGTAGATTAGGTCAAAAGACTCGTGACTACATGGAGAAAAAAAGCTCTATTCACCCATTCCCCTGGGGTTTTGGTAATAAGACCAAGAGGCACATAGAAACGACACCCGATGTCGAAAATGCATGTGCCACCACAACCTAAACAAAGCTATATATTACAATCTCACCAGCCTATCCAGCACCCTGCCTCCGTGGTTCAAGCCCTAGTTAAGTCCTCGCAGCAGGCTTTTTTCCGCTACCCATATCGGTTTCAGAATAGTAGAAGTTCTCCTCGGGAATTCTTCCCCTCAGGAACTCTGGCTCTGAACCTCGAACGTAGATGTCTTCAAATAGGACCTTACCAGTAGGTTCGGGGGGTGACATCTTTTCAGCCTCTGCAACTTCAGCGTCGACATTGGCGCGTGCCTCTTTGTCGATGGACTTGAGCTCCTCCTCGGAGACAACGCCCCAGTCCAGAAGCTTTTGCTTGAGCCCTGCGATGGGATCGTTGGTGCTGCGCATGCGCTGGATTTCCTCACGGGTCTGGCCATTTATTAGTTATAGTTTCAAGTCAAGCTGCAGTAGAAAAATCTTACTCGATAGGTGGTTCCGGGATCAGACATGGAGTGGCCTCCGTAACGGTAGGTAACGAACTCATAGACAAGGGGACCATTTCCTGCGGCACACCATTCCTTGCCGAACTTGGTGGCTGCCTTAACCGCCAGGACATCCATACCATTAATCTTTAGACCGGGAATGTACTGGCCTCGCTTGTAGTAGTCGGTAATGGCGGAGGAGCGATTAGCAGCAGTGCCCATACCGTACTTGTTATCTAAAGACTGTTAAGAGGTGGATTCGCTGAACCAGATCAGGTATACGTACTCTCGCAGCCGAAGATGATGGGAAGATTCCATAGTTTAGCCATATTGTAAGCCTCAAAAACCTGACCTTGGTTGGAGGCACCGTCACCGTAGAGGGCAAGCGTGACATTCTTCTTGTTCTCATAATGGTTGGCAAAGGCAATACCCGCGCCAACGGGAACCTGAGCGCCGACAATACCGTTGCCGCCATAGAAGCCTGGAGCAAACATATGCATGGAACCACCCTTTCCATAAGCAATGCCCTCTCTCCGTCCGAGCAGTTCTCCAATGATGGACTTGACGGTGCCGCCACGCATCAAGGCAAAGCCGTGGCAACGGTAGGCGGTAATAAGGTGATCGGCACGTTCAATAGCATGCTCGATACCGACAGCGACGGCCTCCTGACCGGTAGATAAATGACAAAAGCCACGAATCTTCTTTTCCTTGTAGAGTCTGTCGGCGGCCATCTCCATTCGTCTACATAAACCGAGCATTAGAATAAGGCCGTGCATGACCTGCAAAAGAAGGTGCATACCGTACAGCCACCATGTCATAGTAAATTTGCTTGAGCTCAGCCTTGGTAGTGTCAAGGGTGTACGGTGGTGGATCAAGCTCGTACGTCTCGAAGCTCTCATCAGAGAGGCGGACTTCAAAGGGCTTGTCATCCTCCTGCGATGCATCAGCTATTCGTTCAGCACCGTGTGCGTATTCATGGCACATCATAGAAGCGCGCATACCTTAGGCACAGCCTCCCTGTCGGCGTGCGACGATGCAGCGTCTGTGGTCACAGTTCGGAAGACAGGTCGCGCAGCAAGGGCGAAAACATTGCGGCGGAGCGGGGATGCAATGCTTTTCCTAATTGTTCTAGACAGCATGATGATGATTGTGCCGAGAAGCCGAAAGCAGCTGCACGGTGGTGAAGGGCGAAGATGGGAAGAGGAAGCGTTGGGGCAGCGAAAGCGAAAGTTTGGTGTTGAGCTCCACGCAGCTACCGGGCACTTTGGCCCCTTCTCGGCGCCTCCAAAGCCCGGTCATCCCAACATTCAACCACAACTTGACTGGTCTGGTAGCAGCCATGCGCGCGGCAAAGCAGTGTAAACGACGCACCGATCTGTTACCGCGCTTGGGCTCTTTCAAAGCCGATCAAAAAAGATACTCTTGGTCGGACGACCGAGATATCACGTGACCGTACATTTCCCGATGCCGACATTGGTGTCCACGATTCTTGTCAGCCCCCGGAGGTCCGGTCTGCCCATGCGGACTTCAATAATGTGATTATGCAGTCATTGTTGCTGACACAATGATCGCATGCGTAGCATGCCCGAAATGTAATAGGACGGATACGATACTAGTGCTATGCCATTGGTACATATACATGCCGTACATTGGATAAAATACATGCAGCCAACGCTAGATGTCTCACTTCCCTTCACCGTGAAATTGGCTCAAGAAGATTCTTCTGACCAGCAAAGAATTCCTTTTGGGCCAGACACCTCTCGCTCACACAACCTGGACACCGGAGACTCATCTGGGGACTGCAAGGGACCCCCGCGTGCAAATGACTCTTCGCAATGTCGGCTAGAGCACGGACGAAGATTGGATTGCCGTTGAGACTCTCAATACGCTTCACCCCTTCGTGACCGTGCGCGTCTTCTTCAATGACTTCCTTATCCAGCTCATACAACGTCTCAATATGGTCGCTCGTAAATGCAATAGGTATGAGAATCAAGTCCGTATTCCCCTTGTCCATAAGATGTTTAACAGTGTCAGATGTTTGAGCACCAAGCCAGGGCTGTGGTCCCACTTGTGACTGCCACACAAGTCGATACTGATACTTCATGCACAACCGTTGGTTTACGGCATACACTGTTGCGGCCACCTCAGCAGGATATGTATCACCTCGATTAACCACACTCATGGGAAGGCTGTGTGCTGAGTACAACAAGACAACTTTGTCTCTCCGTTCAGGCGGGTACTCCTCCAGCGTCCTTTCAATATTTCGAGCAAAAGCCTCAACAAGTCCAGAATGCGTAGGCCAACGGTCAATCACGCTCCACTTAATCGAACCCTCGACGCCCACTTCTCCTGTTGCTCTTTTACCCTCTAGTCTTTGTCGCCACTTCCAGAGTTCATTGAGAGATGAACCTGTTGTCGAGCACGAATATTGCGGATATTGTGTGAAAGCAACAGCGCGGCCACCTTTGCCCCCACCAAACCCATCTGCCAACAACTGTTCATACATATGTTCTGTCAAGGGGTTGGCATAGCGGAAGGCGACATACGGCTTATGTGGCGCGGTTTCTGGAGATGTTTCATCCAAGATCTTGCACATTTCGGAAGCCTGGTATTCTGACCACTTCCGGATAGGAGAGCCCCCACCAATATCTGCATATTGTTTGATGATCTTTGGTGTTCGTCTGCGTGCAATTAGAGGGCCTAAGTAGTTTTGAAGCCGGCCCAGAGGTATCAAGTCGCCGTCAGCCTGCTGTTGTTAGCTTTAAGTAAGGCCAGGGGCAGAGCAACCCACAAACAACCTGCTCAGGAAATCGCCAACTTCGTCTGTTGTTGATGGCCCTCCCATGTTCATAAAGACCATGGCCGTGGGGCCTCTAGAACCAGCGGAGCTTTCGGTAACGGGCCGTGCGATAGTAGCATTGCCTCGGGCCCATCGTGAAGGGCAGGGTGAGCAGAGCTTCGTGGCAGGAGAGGCCCGCGCTGCACACCTCGCAGCGTGAACTATGGGAGAGCACACTGCCATTGTAGGTGGAAGGGCAGTGGAAGGTCGTCAGAATCGGGGGGCGGACTTAAAGGCGGCCAATGGCAGAGCTCGCGATCTGCAGCATTGAACAGATCGGAGTCGATCGAGCCGTACCGGCTTGAGTGGTGCCGACACTAGTGGCAGGGCTAAAGTGGTTAATATCACGTGAACAGGCGCAGTGCTAGGCGCGTTGCTGCTGCCTAGGGCAAGAGCAACCGCGCCACAGCTTTGTAACATCGCGTTCCCCCGCCTAAAACTTGGTTCCTAGCTTCTATCATCATAGTGTTGAACTATGGCAGACCCGCAGCTCAGACGGGCAGATGGGGAAGAGGCGGAAGAAGAGGAGGAGGAACTCGATGAAACTGTATAGGCCGAGTCACCTTGTCATCAGCAGCAGTATGTTAATATGATGCAGAGCTACAAGACCATCAAGGACGCTGTTCTGTTCGCAATTGACATCAGCCCATCTATGCTAGAGTATCCACCGTCATCGGACGATAAAAAAGCCGAACGCGACTCGCCAGCGTCGGCGGCTCTTAAATGTGCCTACCATCTGATGCAACAACGCCTCATCTCTAATCCCAAAGACATGATGGGTATCCTCTTGTTCGGGACAGAGAAGACGGATCTCAAAGATGGCGATAACACCTTTCAGAATTGCTACCTCCTTTCAGATCTGGATATCCCTTGCGCCCAAGATGTGAAGCGACTGAGAAATCTATTAGAGGACGAAAATGAAGCAACGGAGATATTGAAATCTGCAAATGAGCCAGCCAGCATCGCGACCGTTCTGTTCTGTGCCAACCAAATATTTACAACCAAAGCTCCCAACTTCTCGTCGCGGCGGCTCTTCCTTGTCACTGATAATGACAATCCTGCTACTATCAAGCAGGACAAGGACACCGCCATCACTCGCGCACGCGACCTATACGATCTAGGATGCACAATTGACCTGTTTCCTATTTCCAAGTCTGACCATGGTTTTGATCGGACAAGGTTCTACGATGACCTCGTGTACCCAACGTCCTCATCAGATCCAGACGCGCCTGTAGCCTTTGCATCTACTAGCAAGGTGGCCAAGAGTGGTGACGGTCTAGCTCTCTTGAAGCAACTTCTGTCTTCCATAAACTCTAAGGCAGCTCCACGAAGAGCGCTATTCAGTTTGCCCTTTGAGATTGGGCCTGGTCTTCGAATTGGAGTGAAGGGCTTCATATTGATCAAGCGCCAAGAGCATGTCAAATCATGTTATGTCTGGGTAGGTGGGGAGAAGCCACAGATTGTCACTGCATCCACGTCCCATATGGCAGACGATACTGCTCGCATAGTCGAGAAGACTGATGTGCGAAAGGCTTATAAGTTTGGTGGTGACACTATTACCTTTACACCTGAGGAATTTCTTCAGATCCGGCAATGCTTTGGAGAGCCGATCATTCGCGTTATTGGATTCAAACCACTGTCGTCCGTACCGATCTGGGCGAACATTAGTAAAGCAACTTTTATGTACCCGTCAGAGGCCGACTTTGTAGGCTCGACGCGCGTTTTCTCTGCTCTGCAGCAGAAGCTGCTCAAAAGCCAAAAGGTAGCCCTCGCGTGGTTTGTGGCGCGCAAAAACGCTGCCCCCGTTATGGCAGCACTCATTCCCAGCGAGGAGCGACACGATGAAAATGGTGAACAGACCGCACCACCTGGTCTCTGGCTTGTTCCTTTGCCCTTTGCCGATGATCTCCGCCAGTGTCCCGAGCAGCCTGAAGAACCGAGGACTACGGATGAGCTCTCGGACAAGATGCGCATCATTATCGAGCAGCTGCAGTTACCCAAAGGTGTGTATGATCCAAGCAAGTATCCAAACCCCGACCTACAGTGGTTTTATCGCATATTGCAAGCCATGGCACTAGAGGAGGAGGTTCCCACACAGCCCGATGACAAGACTCTCCCACGGTATAAACAGATTGATAAACGCGCAGCAGAATATGTGCAGGCATACGGTCAAGAATTTGGAACAGTGTTTGCAACAGTGGGTCGTTCATCCCTAGCGTCTCGTGTGAAGAATAGCACTGCGAAGAAGCGTGTCGCTGGGGAGGATGACAACAATGATGATGACATGAAGCCGAAGAAGCGCGTCAAGCAAGAACCAGGAATCAAGAATGAAGGCGATGGCGATGGCGGCATGACAGATGAGCAGATGGCAGATATCAACGACAAGGGTCAGGTGACCAAGCAGACTGTCGCTGTATTGAAGGAATTTCTTGCTGCCCGAGGGCAAGCTATAAGCGGGAAAAAGGCAGATCTAGTAGAGCGAGTGCAGGAGTATCTCGAAGGTAAAGGCCTGTAGGGTGTTTAGGCTGTCGTTGTCTCAGCGTGGGGAATCTGGAAAGGATATTATTAGGATATGCCGTACTGTTACCATAGACGGTAGCCACAGAGGAAAGCAGGAGGCGATGCTGCTGTTCTTTCTAATAATATGACCAGCGTCTGAAAGTGCTGTGTGCAGATTTGTAGTTGTTCCAGGCAACCCAGCATAGAGAACCACCGAAGCCACATGGGCCCGTGCACATACCTTAGAACGTCATTCTGCACGTCTCGCAAGCAATTACTTCCGCAATCACAGCGCCCACCGTCCCCACACCACGCTCCGTTCAAACACTTGTGGATCCTTTCCCAACATGTGGTCGATGCTTTAACGGCTGATCGTCTTCGAATACCTTTATGGAAGCTGAATAACGCCCAATAGTATCAAGCATGGCGTCTAGCTCTACGGAAACGACGCCGCTCATTTCCTCCATGGCCCATGGCTCGACCGGACCGCGACCGATAGCTCCAAAACCACAGAGAACGGTCACGTTTAATCCTACCGTCACATCCAGCAGCCCTAAGCAGCCATCGCGCGCTCCATATCTCGACCCACCTTTGTCAGTGCCTAATGCGCCGATGAACCATGGCGGCAAGCCCATGATGGCGTCGTTGAACAAATTAAGGCGGAGAAATAGCGCTGGAACACCTGTAATACATCCGCCCATCCCTGTCCCAAAGATTGGACCGCAAAGGACAACTCGGACGGCGCAGAAGCTCAAACTCTTACCTAACCCAGAACATGGTGACGAGAACGAAGACGAAGAGAGCGGACGAGACGTCTATGTTCAGTACACACGCATTAAGGATCCGACTGCAAGAAGAGACGCCGCACGACTCGGAAAAGCTGATCGTGAGCGCCTGCCTAGAGTGACGGCATATTGCACGGCGGCATCATACAAAATGGATGAATTGATGAGGTTTTTAAAAGGCAAAACAAGATTAAGAGGTGCGCAGCCGAAGCGTTTTGATGAATGCATCTATTCACCGTACACCTATGGAAGCAAGGGCCCAGAAAAGGTGGTCAGTTCAAGTATCTCGAACGCCCAATCGGAAGACCGTCCGCGGCGATACTCCGACAGTGCAATAGAGGTCGATGCACAAAACGAGCGTCGGAGAGAGGACCTTCTAGACCTGCAAAATCAAAATGAAGCCCCATCTATCGGCAATGCTAAGGGTTCAGACAATCTGCAAAGACCTTTGCCTGTGCATGCGGACTCCGACCCCTCTGTCGACACGCAAGACTTTGATATCCTGGTCCACACACCCGAAGTATTCCTTTTTGAATACGGCACCGTCGTCACATGGGGTATGACTGTCCAAGAAGAGAGACGTTTCCTTAAGGAGATTGCCAAATTTGAAGTTGACAAGCTTGGCAAAGATGAGATCGAGACCGAGGAGTTCAACTTTTATTACACACAAGAATACCAGGCACGCATTTACAACGACTTCATCTCACTTCGCGAAAAGAAAAACTACATGATCAAACTGGCTATCAGCCACGGGCTTTCGCAATCTGTCAAGACTTCCTTGTTCGAGGATCTTGTAGACAACACCATCGATGATACAAAAGACATCCCCGCACAGATAGCGAGTTCTGGTAAAATCAATTTAAACAAGAAGCAGATCAATATGCAGATCGGCGAACTCTTCATTCTGAGGATCAGCATACATCTACAGGGCAGCGTGCTTGACGCTCCCGAACTCATGTGGGCGGAGCCACAGCTGGACCCTGTATATCAAGCCGTGAGGAGCTATCTTGAGATGGATCAAAGAGTAGGATTGTTGACCGAAAGACTCAATGTTATTGGCGACTTGTTAGCCGTGTTAAAAGATCAGTTAACTGTTACACATGTGAGCTTCCCTTTGCCCTGGTGCAGGGCTCTACTGGGCGTGTCACTAGATGCTAATCTACGCAGGGTGAACTGTTGGAATGGATTGTCATTATCCTTATCTTTGCTGAAGTAGTAGTCGCCGCCATTAACATCTTTGTAGATCTGAATGCCACCGGCGAATAGGTATTGAGGTCCATTTCCAGCTTAATCTTGTTCTATCTTTCATGAGTAGCAGCAACTGTGTACATAGCCTCTTTTTTGTACACTTGATAGCGTGTCTGTGTGTACTTAGCATCGCTATACGAATAGCTGCATTGCAGGAATTGAGGTGCTAGAGAAACGTGTCTTCCTGTATATAGTTCTGACATGGGGGAACCCTGCATAGCCCCCAAGTGTGGAAAATAATCCAATACCTTAAGAAGAGTGTAGAGAACTGCATTGTATGGTGACGATGAATCGTAGGTACTGCCGAGGGAAGGAGCCGTCCTGTCAATTATAGTGCACTATTCCTATTATTACTAAGGACGCCAAAGAGACTGGTTTCTAAATAAGAAGATCGTACTGGAGATATAATGATATTTGTGATAATTGAATTGTCTGTCACATCGACACTATTCTTCAATATCAACCCTCCCCATCAGAGACATTTTCGTCTTCCGAGTCTTCCCACTTGGTCTGCATAGATTTATGATCCACCTTCTTGGTTGCCTCGATACCGCCTGAAGTCAAATACATAAAGATAGGGTCCTTGTAGTTATCAAGATGTGTAAAGAAGGAATTGAATCTGCACAGTCTGTCAGCTACGAAATTTCAATTAAGCTCTATGCCAGACACAAGCACTTACTGGTTGCCTTGCGCTTCTTCTCTGAAAATACGCTGATAAATCTCTCGCTCTTTGAAATCCTCGATCTCCTCATCGTACTTTGAAAAGTCGATTGGGTCTCTTCCTGCTGGTTTGGCCTGTTTGTCGTTGTACGAGTCAAAGACCGGCCTTTCAAGCAACAGTCCTAAACCCGGGGCTTTCGGGATGCGAATAATGTTATTTTCAAAAGTCCGTTTAAAGATCTCTGGATTTGTGCCGCACCGAACAGTGAGGGTGGCCATACCAACCATTTTCCGGATTTGGTGCATCATAAAGCTCTGACCATGCACCTTGAGGGACAGCCACTCTGTGTCGTTGATAATGATGGGGTCGTCAGCGACCTTGAAGGACTTGATGAACCGCTGCGCCGAGCGGTCTGTAAACTTTTTTTGTATTGTGTAATTGTGGAACTTATGAGTGCCAACGTACTGATTGAGTGCAGCCTGCACACGCGCTTGCCGTTTAGGAGAGATACGATATGCTTTCTTAGCGTTCAGGTAAGCGCCTTTCAAGGCCTTGATAGCAGCTTCGAGTGCAGGTTTATTCACAACGCCCTCAGGGAGCGGCACGCTTCCGTCAGTTTCATCGTTCAGCACGGTATCTGGTTGCTGTTTTTCAATGTTGTCTACGGTCTCCCGCACTTCGTTGTCTGTAGTGTCGGAGACACCGTTCCCTATTGTGTCCTCCCCACCTCCTGCAGCGGCGGCTTGGAAGGATTGGTAGGTTTGCTGGGGCGTCTCCTGATTCTCAAGCTGGCCCTGTTGATTCTCTGCAGGTTCCCCAGCAAGGTAAGATTTTACAGAGCCCCCGTCCTTCAAAGCAGGTTCACTATTTGTTTCACCGATCGCATCCACATTGTACAAAGCTTCTTGGACCAGGAGACGGATGGAATCGTCCAAAGAGTTCAGAATGGGTTTGATGTGCTTCTCTTCAACATTAGGCCAGAAATCAGCGACTTCAGCCTGCCGTTCGTTATACTGCTCCACATCGCCTTCCTTCTCGGCATACTCTACAAGTTTTTTCCCTAAGTGACTCGAGGGATGGGGTGGTAAGAAGGTATGAGTTGGTATCAGGTATTCGTACCACCGTGAATCACATGCCTGGTAGCAACTGAAGGACCCGGTCGTTCGCTGGATACCCCACACTCTAATCTGGTCGGACAATTGGCTGTTGATTTTATTGACAATGTCATCGTCTTCGATGATCAGTTTCAAGGAGATGACATTCCCAGCCGCATGCACGCCCTTGTCAGTGCGGGCGCAACGCACCAACGACGACTTTTTCGGATCGTCTGCGTTTGCTTTGGAAATGGCGCCGGCCTTTACGAAGGCATTAAAGAGGTCGCCCTCGATTGTCTTCTGCTTGTTGTCAATCTGCATGCCTTTGTAGCCGGTGCCAGAGTAGCCTATCATGACAGCAACCTTGCGCTTGGGTCGTCTCTCTTCGGCCTCGACCTCATGGGTAGAAAAGGCCGCAGGCAGGGCAGAGGCCTCGTTGTCGGCGCCTTGGGCTTTTTGCTTGTTCTTCTCCTGCTGTTCGGCGTTGCGACCGCGCCTGTCTAGTTGGCCACGGCTACTTGGTTAGAGAGACGGCATCAGCACGGGCGAGGTGCACGTACAAATGCTCGTTGCGGCCCATATTTCTTTTCTTATGCGCATGGCTGCCGTGTTGCAGCGGTTTGCTGTGCTTGCCACCCCTGCGACGGCCGCCGCCGCCGTCGTCTTCGCCGTCGCTCCGCTTCCGCTTCCCGTGATCGCCCGGCGTGCTGTCGCGGGGAGATCCCGCAGGAACTTGCTCCATGGTGAGCTGGCGGGCATGTAATGGGGGGCAGGTCAGTATGTGAGAGACCAGCCGGCAAAACAAAATTCGATCGGAACGAGCAAACGCGGCAGCGGCTCCAAAGCCCCAGAGCTCCGAAGCTCCCCGCTCACCGCCCGCCCCACCGCCCGCTCCACCGCCCGTTTCTTTGTCACATCAGAGCCTCACCAGCTAGCCAGTCGGCATCCTTTCTTTACCGCCGCCCCCCATCCACATCCGCGCCATGGATCCGCTCGAGCTCGCCAAAGTCTTCGTGAAGACGGTGGTCCGCATGTTCTACGAGACAGAACATGTCGTGATTGTCGATGCGCTGGTGTTCCACAATGCGTAGGTGGATGCGGCGCCACGCCCATGCCCACAGCTCTAGCTGACGCTCTCTAGGCTTACCCTGAGCGAGTTGACTTCGATACTCGAAGTGACCAAGAACAGCGGCAAGATTGTTGGCAAGTACTGCGGGTTGCTGAGGGAGGGTGGCCTCATATCCGTGTGCGTTCCTCTCCACCAAAGCATTGTCTGCACTCTGCTGACCATGATAGCTACGCCCGCCAGGAGCTGCGCGACGGGGCTATGAAGTCAATCAGCCGCGAATACTACTACATAGACTACCGCCGCGCCATCGATGCCGCCAAGTACAAGATTTCTCAGATTGACTCGCGCATAAAGAAGGACGCGAAGCCAACCGCGGAGAAGGCCGAGTATTACTGCAGCCAATGTAAGTCGCAGTGGACTACTATGGAAGTGCTGGACAATGTAGACCCTTTCGGCAGAGACAGCGGCTTCACGTGCAAACGCTGCCAGCATCCGCTCACGGCCCTTGGTAACGACGACGGACCAGAGCTTGAAACCGACGACACGCCTGCCAAGTTCAATAAGTTATTCAAGCCACTGCTAGATCTGATGCAGCGCATCGACGGCGTCACTATTCCGGCTGTCGAAGGGAAAGACGCACTTGAAAACGCTGTCCCGTTGCCTCGCGACCACACTGTCAACCCTGGGGCGAAACATGAAGTAGTACAAGAAACGACGGTGAAGCCAACCGCCGTCAAAGGCACCAACAACGCTGTCGAGAAGATCGAGGTGCAAATCGCTACTGATTCAGAATACAACGAGGCCGCCCGCGCAGCCGAAAAGGCACGCCAGGAAAAAATCGCTGCACAAAACCTGCTTCCTTCCTGGCACACCAAGTCGACTGTGGACAGAGGGCAAGACGGAAGCAGCACTGCTGCTAGCGCCTCTGCTAATGGTACAGAGATGCCGACAATCAAGACGGAGCTGGTGGACAACCCAAAGATGGCGGCCCAGAATCTGGACGATGTGTTTGCCGCTCTTGCCGCAGAGCGAGCCAAGAAAGAAGCTGAGGAAGAGGACGACGACGACGATGATGATGATGATGATGGCGAATTCGAAGATGCCATGGTCATGGACGGGTCAAACGGTGGTGCGCCTGATGCTAAACGCGTGAAGATAGAATCTTCAGCCGCAGCGACTCCCGTAAACATGGCTACGCCTGCCATATCCACGGGCGATGGCGGAGACGAGAGTGACGAAGACGATTTCGAGGACATTGTTTGATTCTGCATTGCGGGGCGTTGGATACCAGGGGCGGCGTTTTACCGTGCATACTATTGAAGCTGGCTTCATTCAAGGCAGGGACGAGGATGGTTAGCATTTTCAGGGGAAGGGAGCGCAAGTATCCATTAGCTACAACAGCAGTGTACGTAGCAGTCTGTTGTGGAGTGGGTTGCAAACAACCGGCGTCGATCAAGTAATCTACTTGTGCTCCCGCACGGACCATGAACTTTTAGCGAGTTGGGAGCATCGCATGCCACTTGAGTCTTGACCTGGACAGCCCCTCAGCCCCCCGCGCGCCTGCACTTGCGAGACTGCGGAGCGGACACAGTCAACATGGCCTCCGCGACCAAGTCTCTCGCCTCCCTCCTCGCTCAGACGTCGCTCCACGACCACGACGAGATCCTGCAGGCCGCCAATGCAGCCATCAAAAAGAACAAGAATGATGTGGACGCACACCATGCGAGGGCCCTGGCGCTTCTGCACCTCGATCGCTTCGATGACGCCCTGAAGGTCTTTTCCGACGTGGACCAGCTGCAAGAGAAGGCTGCGTTTGAGTATGCGTACGCGCTGTACAAGACGGGCAACGCCGCCAAGGCGGTCGACGTTGCTGGAGCTCAGGACTCGTACGCAGGGCGCGGCATGAAGCATGTGCTTGCGCAAGCTGTGAGTCGAGCAGCTCCAGGCTGCGCAGAAGGCAGGTGCTGATTTAGCCAGGCATATCGTTCCGAAGACTTTGCACAGGCCGCTCGTGTCTACCGGGAGCTGGCGAGCCAGGGCGCACAAGATGAGGAATACGATCTCCGCATCAACTCGGCCGCCGTTGACGCGCAGCTAGAATGGTCAGGCCAGGGTGAACTTTCCCAGAAAAAGAAGCCAGTCCGGGAAGATCTGGATGTCTTTGAGACAGCTTACAATGCGGCTTGCGGAAGCATCGCGCGTGGCGAATATGCCCAGGCCGAGATATGCCTGAACCGAGCCATGGACCGGTGCAATGAGCTGGAAGACCTCACAGAGTCGGAAAAGAAGGCCGAGATGCTACCTATGAAGGTCCAGCACGTCTATATCCTGACTCAGATGGGAAAGCTGGAGGAGGCTGAACGGGTGGCTTCCACCATACCTTTTACAGAGCAAGGCTTCATCAATCTGTCAAAATGATAGAGCACTAATCAACAGTAGGATCAAAGAATTATCGACGCGACACATTGCCCAAGTGAACAGTGTCTCCGCATCGAAACATCATTCAAACCCCTACCTTTCACATCGTCTCTTCCACTCCTCGCCGAGTCCATCCAAAACTGATCAATATTTCACCTTTCAGTCGAATCTCCTACGCCAAGACGAATACGTAGTGTCCCTTCTCTCCCAAAAGGTGGCTGGCGTTGCTTCTTCTACAGCAAAGGTCATCTCCACCGCGCCAGCGCCTACTCTCTCTCCCGCCGTTAACATGGCGGCTGTGCTCAATGCCGCAGCGCACACACGAAATAATTCAGCCGATAAAGTGGCTTTGAGAGAGATACTTCCACTACTTGAGGAAAGACCCAACGACGTGGGCCTGCTACTAACCATCACACAATTATATGTACTTACAGGGAATCCCTCTGCTGCTGCACAGCTACTGGAGTCTTTCTTCAAGCGTTTGGAGCATGCGGGGTCAGAACCTGACCTTGATGTTCGATTTGCCCCTGGCTTAGTCGCCACGTTGGTCTCACTCTATGTACAACAGGGTCGACATGGAGCCGCCAAATCAGAACTAGCAAAAGCCGCCAATCACTGGAAAAAGCCGCACAAGTCGAAAACGGAGATACCCTCCAAAACGCTCATGGTAGCCGCCGGCACAGCACTATTGGATGTACACAATCTCGACAACATCAGCACAGCCGCAGATATTTTCAACAATCTATACGAGCAGGACAGTGATGACCAGGCCGCGGTTGCAGGATTGGTATCTGCATACTCCATCAGCGATCCTTCAAGGATTCCTTTGGATCTTGCTTCCGTTCTGCCCGAAGTATCTCGTCTTGTGTCAGACATTGACGCTGCTGCCCTGGAAGAAGCAGGTGTTCCCGTTGGTGTTTTCCCTACACAAAATACTTCTACCAGTGCCCGAAAACGTGTGGCACCTAAAACAGTGACATCAAAGGCCAAGAGGATACGAAAAGCCAGGATGCCCAAGGACTATGATCCTGACAAGAAGGTAGATGCCGAGCGGTGGCTGCCGATGCGTGACAGAAGCTATTATAGACCAAAGGGCAAAAAAGGGAAGAAGAAAGCAGAGGGATTTACTCAAGGTGGTGTGGTGGGCGAGGACAAGGCTCCCGCACAACCGAGTAACGCTCAGAAAGGCAGTGGTGGTGGCAAGAAGAAGAAAGGAAAGACTGGGAAGTGGTAGACCTCAAGCAATGTTAGTATGGTTGGAGAAGTCTCTTGGGTTTCCTGTGCTCATAAAAGCCCTCCGGACAGGCACGAGCGAAGGAAAGAGATGCCAATAACAGAAGTAGAAAAGAAGGATATTGTCAATAACGTTCCCATGAGGCAACCAAAATGCATTGATACTGGACATGTAGAGAGGATGGTTATGTGGGTGAAGAACAAGGCTGCTCATGTTGGCACATGCTATGTAGCCTAGCATGCCGCAGATCATAAACGCCGTGAATATTGCGAGTCCTCACGGCAGAGTCCGTTGTTTTGGAGGTTATGGATAAAATATACAGTGGGCTATACTGTGCACGGTAATATGCATGTGTCCTTCCACATATTACATATTTTAACGTCTAGGCCACGCCCCTC
>Ga0247757_10000237_pt1 | contig 46200 bp, 35 predicted proteins | sample UWRJL126311R4_FD_180929 | JGI IMG/M metagenome (GOLD analysis project Ga0247757, IMG submission 180929) | Plant litter microbial communities from Arlington Agricultural Research Station in Wisconsin, United States - UWRJ-L126-311R-4 | ecosystem: Environmental > Terrestrial > Plant litter >... | reverse complement strand
CTGTCGTGCGCCGAGATTGGTGTTTCTGAAGTTTGCGGGGGTGCGAGACGACGACATCCAAACGGGTCGAGTGGTAGCGGTTCGATTCGTCACTTTTCATAGGCACTCGCGTCGAGTGGCTCGTTGGGTTGCCCAAGCGATCGCCTCTCGATCACATCTTTGACGAGAGGAAACGCGCGTCGGCGATTGGTATTCTCCGTAACTCTACGCGGGAAGGCCGCGCGCTGCTGCTCGCTCGGAAGGGGGTACTCGTCACGTCCGGTGGCGAAGCGGATACCGCCCTTCTCGTGCCGCAAGTGGCCGTCTATCAGCCAAATGGTGATCGCAGCCTCCACGTCTTTTCTCGGAATGTTTTTGGCAACGGCACGCTCGACAATCACCGCGCGATCGAGTCGAGCCGCCCAGATCCCCTGGGCCTCGACGACCGCCCGCAGCTCGCGGGCGACGAAGTCGAACGCGGCGATGTTACGGTAGTCGGGCTGATCCTGAAAACTGAATTCCCCCCACAGTCCCGTGGACTCCGGCATGAGTCGACCGGTTCGCGAATGCCGGCGCGCACTGGTCTCGCTGATTGCGTCGCGCAGCTCTGCTTCTAGTAGCCCCGCCCGAAGCCCCACTTCGAGTACTTCGCGATCAGTCAAGCCGGGGTCAAGCGGTGACACGTAGACGCTGCACTCCAGCGCCGCTTCGAGGAACGCGACTACCTCGCGTCTCCAGACCATCATGGCGCGCCAACGACCTTGAGCATGACCACGCCGTGGCTCGGCACGTTGCTCGCGGTATACGAGTTCGTGGCCGGGGCGAGGTCTTGCTTGGCCCAAAGATCGCGGACCTGCGCGATCCCTGCGGGCAAACCGATCTGGCTCCATTGAACGGTGATGGACGCGCTTCCGGAACCGCGATTGAACAACGCAACGGCGCGGGAATTGGTGCCGACGAGCTCTTTCCACCACACCTCGTGGTCCGTGCCGGAGGTGGACGCGACCACGCGGCCCTGCTGCCCGAGCGGATCTTGATCGACCGCGATGACCTCGGCGTTGGTCAGCGTGGCTTTGGTCGCCGCGCTCATCTTCGTGAGGTCGTTCCCGGTGATCAGGGGGGCGGCCATCATCGCCCAGATGCTGAAGTGCGCGCGCCCCTCCGTGTCATTGATGCCGTTACCGACCTCGAGCATGTCGGGGTCGTTCCAATGCCCGGGGCCCGCGCCGGAATACTCGTTCTTGTTGGCATCGATCAGCCGAAGTATTGATTTCCAACTGGCGTCGATGTCGAACCCAATCCGCCACATGTTGGCGACCGCCGGCAGATTGATGCTGCAGTTCGTTGGTGTGCAGAAGGGGCCTTGGTCACCGGGATTGATGCTGTAGAAAATGGGTCGCCCGGTTGCCTTGAGCGCGTCGCGCATCACGGCGAACGCGCTCAACACTCCCTGACACTTGTCGTACTTGAGGTAGTCGATTCCCCAAGCGGCAAACGTCTGTGCGTCGGTGGTCTCATGGCCCACGCTGCCGACGCCGCCTGTGTAACCGCCATAGAGCCCGGCGCACGTTTTGGTGTTCGGGGTCTGGTAGATCCCGATCTTCAAGCCGAGTTTGTGGATGTATTCAGCGAGTGCGGCGATGCCCGAGGGGAATTTGCTGGCGTTCCACTTCAGTTTCCCACTGCCATCGCGGCCGTCCATCCAGCAATCATCCAGATTGACGTACTCGTACCCGACGTCCTTCATGCCCGTGGTGACGAAGGCGTCCGCCATGCTCTTGACGACGCTTTCGTTCAGTCCATTGCAGCCGTAAGCGTTCCATGAGTTCCAACCCATCGGTGGGGTTGCTCCGAGCGGCTTCGGACCGGCGCCTCCCGCGCCGCCGTTGCCGCCCGTTGCGGCCGCGCCGCCCTTCCCGGCGCTGCCACCGGCTGCGGTTCCCGCGCTGCCGCCGCTCTCCCCACCGATCCCGCTTCCGCCCGTGTCCGAGCCGCCGTTCGCCGCTCCGCCACGACCTGCGCTGGTGAACGCGCCCCCGGCGCCAATTGCTGCGCCGCCCGCGCCCGACCTGCCGCCAGTTGCGACTGCCCCTCCTACCGAGGGACTGCCGCTCTCGCCAGAGCCACCGGACGCGGTGGCTCCGCTGATCGCACCGGCTCCGGCGTTCGCAGAGCCGCCCTCATCAGAAGAACAGCCACCGGTCGCTGCGACCCAGATGGGGACCGAAGCGAGCGCAACGAGCGGACGCCCGTGAGAGATGAGATCGCGTTTCACGCTCGATCACTGCCGGCAGCAGCAGCTCTTTGTCATGTAATCGCTGGGCACCTCGCGCGGCGGTCACGCACAACCGTGGGTTCGACTCGGTCCGAGGTTTTTCCGGGGCTGGCAATTTGTGGCCACGGTCTACGCTGTTCCGGTCTCGAACCCGTGTTTCCGCGAAACGCGGCGCGCGCGGTTTGTGCGACGGATTGGTCAACGCCGAGACATTGCACCACCGACGTCGCTCGCGCGGTTGCTCGTATCTGAGCTGCGCGCTGACTTTCGCCGATCACTGCGGCGCAGGTTGCAACTACCCTGCTTGGGAATCGAGACTCTTCATGAAACGAATGCGAACGTGGATCACCGGCGCCGGTTGTGCATTCGTGGCTGCAGCGTGCAGTACCGGGCCAAACGACTCTCCCGGGAGTGCCGGGAGCGGTAGTCCCAGCGGCGCCGCTGGCAGCGTGACAGGCCCGGGAGGAAGCGCGGCAGGCAGTCCTGCCAGCGCAGCTGCGGGTGCTCCGGGCAGCAGCGCTGGCGCGGCTCCGGTTGGACAAGCTGGGGCCGGCACCGCAGCGACCGGAGGAACAGCTTCCACCACGGGCGGCGCGCCGGGGACGGCGGGCGGCGAGACCGGCGTCGGTGGGGCCGCGGCGGGGGGCAGCCTCGGAGCGGCCGGTGCCGCCGGGTCACCGGGAACACCACCGGCCACGAACCTGCTCGTGACATCGGCAGCGGGCGCGTTCTGGAAGACCGGCGCGTGGACCGAGGGCACCGGTGCAGCCACCGTCACGGTGAGCGACGCCACGTCGTATCAAACCTGGGCTGGCTTTGGCGGAGCCTTCAACGAACTCGGCTGGAGCTACTTGACGACGAAGGCCCTGCAGGACCAGGCGCTCCAGTTGTTGTTCGGCAACGATGGCTGCCGCTTCGCCTGGGGGCGCATTCCGATGGGCGCCAGCGACTATGGGACCGATCGCTACACGTTGAACGAGACCGCGGGCGACACCGCGATGACCAACTTCTCGATTGCTCGCGACAAGCAAAAGCTCATCCCATTCATCAAGGCTGCCCAGGCGGTCAAGTCGGACATCCGCTTTTGGGCAAGCCCGTGGACGCCGCCCACGTGGATGAAATCGAGCCCGTACCAAACACCGGGCAATCCCGTGAACGCGTTCGACGGTGGCACGATGAAGAGCGATGACGCGACCTTGAAGGCGCACGCGCTCTACTTCACCAAATTCATCGCGGCCTACTCCGGGGAAGGCATCAAGATCGAGTACGTAGCTCCGCAGAACGAGCCCAATTACTCGCAGAATTACCCTTCCGCGATCTGGTCTCCCAGCACCTTCACGACCTTCATCGGGAAGTACCTGGGGCCGGCCCTGGCGGCCGCGAATCCCACCGCCCAAATCATGCTGGGCACGATGTCCAACAATGGCAGCAACGCAGACGTCGCCGTCGCGAATGCGGTTTTGGCAGACGCCACGGCGAGGGGCTTCTGCAAAGTCATCGGCGTGCAGTGGGGCATGTCGGACTCGGGACCGGTCAGCAACTTGCAGAACAAGGCGGCCGGCATCCCCATTTGGCTGTCCGAGCACAAATGCGGCGGCAGCCCCGGCCAGAACGTTTCGGCTGCGCCCAACGACTTCAACTACGCGAAGGACAGCTGGGGCTACATTCGCGACGCGATCAAGCGCGGCCTGAGCGCTTACAACTCGTGGAACATGGTGCTCGACAAGGGCGGCAAGGGCATCGACAACACGCGTGTCTGGGCGCAGAACGCGCTGCTCGTCGTCGATGGCGGACAGATTGTTCAGACGCCGGCGTATTACGTGTTTCGCCACGTCTCGCAGTACGTCACTCCGCAGGCGAAGCGCATCGACGCGACGGGCGGCGACGCGATAGCGTTCAAGAACCCGGACGGCAGCTTGGTCGCGATCATGTACAATTCTGGCGCGGCCAACAGCAATTACTCGGTCGCGATTGGCGGCAAGGTGCTGCAATTTTCGATGCCGGCGAGCGGCTGGGCCACGGTCCGCTACGTGCCCTAGGGCCGGCGCCGGGGCGCGGTCTTTCAACGTCAGGGGCGCTGGCTTCCTGACGTTTGCGAGACGGATCTGACATTGGACGGCTACTGCTAGAGGAATGAAGCCGGCTTTCCTGTGTGCGGCCGCAGCCGCGAGTGCGCTTGCCTCCCTTTCCTTGCCCGTGCAGGCGGCGACGTCGCAAAAGGTCGAGCAGAGCGAGTGGGGCGTGAGCGGTCTCCCGAGCTACGTGAATATGTACATCTATGTGCCGGACAAGCTGTCCGCGAAGCCGCCCCTGCTCGTCGCGTCGCACCACTGCCAAGGCACTGCCGCCAGCACTTACAGCGAGACGAAATCCAGCTTCGTTTCGCTGGCGGACAAAAACGGCTTCATCATCATCTTTCCGGAAGCGACCGGGCACAATTGCTGGGACGTGGGCTCGTCGAAGTCGCTCAAGCATGACGGAGGAGGCGACACCCACGCTGTCGCCCAAATGGTGCGTTACGCGTTGACCAAATACAACGCAGACAGCAGTCGCGTGTACGCGTTTGGTGGATCGTCCGGCGCGATGATGACGCAAGCGCTAATGGGCGTATATCCCGACCTGTTTACGGCCGGAGTTGCGGTCTCCGGAGTCCACTGTGGCTGCTGGGCGGTAGACTACACTGGTGACACGGCGAGCAACGGGCAATGGAGCGGGCCGTGCGCGGATGGGCAAGTCAGCAAGAGCGCGCAGCAATGGGGCGACCTCGTGCGATCGATGTTCGCGGGTTACACCGGTCATCGGCCGCGCCTGCAACTGTGGCACGGCACCGCCGACACCACGATCAACTACAAGAACCTCACGGAAGCCGTGAAGGAGTGGACCAACACGCTCGCCTTGGATACAACCGCCACGAATACCGACAGCAAGTTCGGCGGGCCACACGAGTTATGGCGCAATCAGTGCGGCTTTGGCGTGTTCGAAACGTTTTCGGTGACCGGAGCGGGACACGCCGTGACTTGGGACGTGAACACCGCGGTCGGTTTTCTGGGACTCGATCGCGTTGGCGGTCGGGATCCGGAGGCTGAAGCGTGTGCGATTGGAGGCGCGGGTGGTAGCGGAGGTTCATCGGCCGCGGGAGCTTCCTCATCGAGCGCGGGTGGGCGAGAGACGGGCGGATCGAGCGGAGGGGTGAGCGTTGGGGGAGGCGGTTCGAGCAGCGGTGGAGCAGCCGGTGTCGGCGCTGGCCCGCCGGGCACGAGCGGAACCATCGAGAGCTCCGCAGGAACTGCTGGCGCTCGGCCCGCAGTAGGTCAGGGCGGTGCCACTTCGGCTGCGGGACCCACCTCCGGTGCCGGCGCGGACTCGGTGAAGGACGCCAATTCAGAATCGGGTTGCCGCTGCGCGCTAGCACGCAACACCGATGATGGCGCGCAGTCTTCTTGGCTCCCGTTGCTTGCGTTCGGATTGCTGCTGCGTCGCCGAAATCGTCCATGGTGAGCAACGATCCGTTACTAACTCGGTAACGGGTGATCCAGCGCGGCTCGTCACACGTTCAGGACAACGCTCGACGGATCTAGCCCCCACCCGCTACTGCTCGATTAGTGCTTCGCTCGAATGCTCTCCCGAGTCTGACGGTGCTCTGGCTTCTGCTGGTGGGCGGAGCGTGCGGAACCGGTGCCTCGAGCGATGCGGCGAGCGCGGGCGCGCAATCGAGCGGCGCGGGGATGCCTGCGAGCGGCGTGGCTGGCTCTTCACAGGGGATGGCAGGGAATTCGACGCAGCCGATCGGCGGCACGGGGGGGCGACTCGCCGCGGAGGCCGGTGCGACCGGCGCGGGAGGCGCTGGCTCTTCTGCGACAAGTACCGCTGGTTCAGGCGGGAGTGCGACGAGTGGTGGCGCCGCGAGTGCGGCGGGCGGTTCGGGCGCGAACGGCGCGGGGACCGCCGGCACCGTGAGCGGGCCCTGGCCTCCGTCCGCCACGTTTTCGAATCCGATCCTGTGGCAAGACTTGCCGGACGACGAGATCGTCCGCGTCGACGACGTCTTCTACTACACCGCCTCCAACATGCACTATTCGCCGGGTGCGCCGATCCTTCGCTCCTGGGATTTGGTGAACTGGGAGTATGTGGGGCACGCCGTCCCCGTCCTCGATTTTTCGGCGAAGTATGATCTGAATGGCGGCCAGGCGTACATCAAGGGCACTTGGGCCTCGTCCCTGAACTATCGCAAGTCGAACAAGACGTTCTACTTTTTGGCCTGCATCGAGTTCGGCAAAACGTACATCTATACAGCCGCGGCAGCCGAAGGCCCTTGGCAGAAAAAGTCGACCATCAACCACTGCTATTACGACGCAGGGATGATGAACGACTACGACGACTCTGCCGATGATACGATGTACGTGGCATACGGCGGCGGCGGGGACATCAGCGTGGCCCAACTCAGCCCCGATGGCCTATCGCAAGTAAAGACGCAGCAAGTCTATACGACCAACGGCGCGTACTCGCTCGAAGGGTCACACTTCTTCAAGTACAAGGGCAACTATTACATCACTCCGACTCGCCCGGCAGATGGCGAGTTCGTGCTCAAGTCGAGCAACGTTTGGGGACCCTACACTTCGAAGGCTCTGATCGATAAAACGAAGGGCCCCGTCTCCGGCGGAGGGACGCCGCACCAAGGCAGCCTGATCCAAACTCAAAAGGGCGACTGGTATTACATGGCTTTCCAGGATGCGTACCCGGGCGGTCGCATCCCGGTGCTGGCTCCGGTGACCTGGAGCGCTGACGGTTGGCCGAGCGTTCAGCTCGTGAACAACGCCTGGGGCGCGAGCTACCCGTACCCGGACCTGCCGCGTCCGCCGCGCTCGACCAAGCCGCACACCGGCATCGAGACCTTCGCCGGCACGACGCTCGCCCCCGAGTGGGAGTGGAATCACAATCCCGACAACAGCAAGTGGACGATCAACAACGGCATCACGTTGCAAACGGCGACCGTGACGTCCGACTTGTACGGCGCGCGGAACACGCTGACCCGGCGCACGATCGGCCCGCAGTCGACGAGCACGATCGAGATCGACCTCAGCACGATGAAAGATGGCGACGTCGCTGGTCTCGCGCTGCTGAAGCACCAGTCGGCCTACGTCGGCATCAAGAAGGCGGGAGGCTCCAGCAAAGTCGTGATGGTCAACGGCTTGGCCATGAGCACGAGCAATTGGTCAACCACCAGTACCGGGACAGAAGCCGCGAGCAGCCCGTTCGCCGGCGGTACCGTCTGGTTGAGGGCAGCGGTCGATGTGCGACCCGGAGCGGGTCGGCAGGGCAAGTTCTCGTTCAGCACCGACGGCGTGACGTTCACGTCGATCGGTCCCCCCTACACGCTCAACACGGACTGGCAATTCTTTCCCGGCTATCGCTTCGGGATTTTCAACTTCGCCACGACGGCGCTCGGCGGCTCGATCAAAGTCAAAAGCTTCGAGCTGACCGTGCCCTAGTTTCGGTGTGCCTACTTTCGTATCGGAGCCCATCTTGCAACATCGTCGATTTCAGCACCGGTCACTGCTCGCGGCGCTATTTCTCGCGGCCACCGCCGCGAGCTCAGTCGCGCGCGCGGACTACCCGATCGCGTCGCACCGTTACCTCGCCGACCCCGGTTCGCTCATCCATGAAGGGCGGGTCTACCTGTACAACTCGAACGACGACGACAACGACGGCGATGGCTATTCGATGCACTCGATTGTCTGCGTGTCGACGAGCGACATGAAGAACTGGACCGATCACGGGATCGTGTTTCAGGTGCCCTCGGGCGCTTCGTGGGCACAAAATTCCTGGGCGCCCCAACCGATTGTTCGCAACGGCACGATCTACTTGTACTTCGGCAACAGTGGCTCCGGCATCGGCGTCGCCACCAGCACGGACCCCATCGCCAACTTCAAAGATGCGAAGGGTGGCTACCTGATCAACGGCAATACGCCGGGTGCCTCGGGGGACAACAGTTGGCTCTTCGATCCAGGCGCTTTGATCGATGCCGATGGCACGGGCTACCTCGCGTTCGGCGGCAACGGGGAAAGCAACGCGCGCATCATCAAACTCGGGACGGACCTGATCAGTGTTTCCGGATCAGCGGCGATGCTTGCCCCGACCGGCTTTTTCGAGGCCTCCTTCCTCTTCAAGCGCAAGAACACGTACTACCTGGCGTATTCGAGCGACGCGGCGCACGGCCTACGCATCGATTATCTGTCGAGCAGCAGCCCGATGTCCGGGTACGCCTACCGCGGCATCGTGGCAGGACAGCCGCCGAACAACGACAACAACAATCATGCGTCCGAGTTCGAATTCAAGGGCCAGTGGTATCACGCATACCATAACCGCTCGGTCGCGAAGCAGGCGGGCATCGACGCGACTTATAAACGAAATTTGGCGCTCGAAGTGCTCAGCTTCAAGGACGACGATACGATTCAGCAGGTGACCTACACCACGGACGGCGTGCCGCAGGTTGGCTCTCTGAATCCGTACGCACGGGTCGAAGCGGAAACGACGAAAGCCCAGAGCGGGATCGAAACCGAGCCTTGTTCCGACGGCGGCATGGACGTGACGTCGATCGCGGACGATGACTGGGTGAGCGTCCGCGGCGTGGACTTCGGCGCCGGCGCCAAGAGTTTCTCGGCACGCGTCGCGAGCACTTCGGCGCAGGGGGCGATCGAGGTGCGTTCGGGAAGCGCAACCGGCACCGTGCTTGCGACTTGTGATGTCCCTTCGACGGGTGGTTTGCAGAAGTGGCAGACGACCAGCTGCAGCGCCACGGGCGCCACGGGCGTCATCAAGGACCTCTACTTTCGCTTCAAGGGCGGTGGCTTCGCTTTCGACTCTTGGCAGTTCACGCCAATCAATGACATGGGCGGCTCGGGCGGCAGCGGCGGAATGGCGAGCAGCGCGGGTGCCGGTGGAAGCGACGCTTCGGGGGCCGGCGGCACCAATCCGGGCGCCGCGGGCGGCGGCGCGGGAGCGTCGAACGCGACCGGTGGCGCGTCCAACGGCGGCGTGACCGGAATCGGTGGCGGTTCAGCGACGGGCGGCAGGCCCGCCGCGAGCGGTGGCGCGGGCCCAGCGGCAACGGCGGGCGGAGGTCAGACGCTGCCGCCTTCAGCCGAACCCGAGAACGACGATTCTAGCGGTTGCTCCTGTACTCTGGCCAAGCACGACGCCAATCCGCGACCGATGATCGCGATTGGTCTTTTGCTCGCGACGGCACTGTTCCGATGCAAGAAGCGCAGAACGCCCGGCAAGTCGCGGGCTGAGCTCGATGAGCGCCACTCCTACTGAGCGACGCAATATTGCTCCATCACGGCCCAAATCGCTTCGGCGCTCGCACGAGACCCGGCGTCATTGGGGTTGAGCTGATCGTCTTGAAGGAACTCGGCGTAGTGTCCGGCGAAGACGCTTCGCAGATCGAGCCAATGGCACGGCAAGGGTGCGTTGTCGCACGCGCTCTGGATGAGCGGTCGGAGCGCATCGACCCTCGCCCTCACATTCACATCCCCGGGGTCGGGGTAGAACGCGTACACGACGTGCTCCACGTCGTCCGTCGCCATCTGCGTGAAGAGGGTCTGCGCCGCCGCGGCCGCCGCCGCGACCACCGCGCAGCTGGCGTTCGCGTCATCGCAGCTGCCGAGCAGTGCATCCGCTCCGCCACCATTCATGATGACGACCTTGACGGCCGCTTCGGAGGCTCCGTTCGTATATTGATCGGCGATGCCGTCGCCGCCCAGGGCGAGCGCATTGGACAGTAAATTGGAACGATCTCGATACCGCTCGCCGGCCTTCACCGCGCCCGCGTCGCGACCCAGGCTCTCGAGGTAGGCCGTGATCTGGTGCGTCGTCGCGAAGAAGCTGTCCCCGATGATCAACACCTGATTGGCGGGTACTTCGCCGGTGGCGCACGCGCCCGCACCACCGTCCGCCGCGCCACTGCTGCCGCCGGCACCGCCGCTGGCAAGCGAGCCCGCGCGACAAACACCCTGCACACAGCGATGCTCGGTCGACACCACCGTGCAATCCGCGTCGGCCACGCAAGACACTTCACACATGCCCGGTTCCGCGGGGTCGTCGGGTGCGCAGCCGGCGCTCGACGGGACACACTGCGCGGCTGGCAACGACTCGCACGCGGCGCGCTCCGCACAGGGCAGGGTACACACGCCGCACACGCAGCTCAGCCGCTCCCCGCAGGACTTGGTGTCCGATTCACAGCGGCTCAAAAAGTGTGTCTCACCACCCGTCGGTTCGCCGGTTTGCGGCCTGCACTGGATGAACGCGACGAGCGCTAGGAGCAGGATCGTCAGGCGCCACATGGCCTTGCTAAGCATATTCTTCACTGTCACCGTCTTCATGGGTCAGGCATTGACCCGCATAGATCACGACGCGGGTATGCTCTTCCGGGATGGGGCGATCGCCGTTGAATTGAACCACGCGCTCGCGCATCTCGCTCAGCGCGCTGCGCAGACGCGCGAGCGTGCCGAATACTTCTTCTTCCATCGGATGTCCCGGCCACACGTCGATCGTGTAAGTGCCGCCCCCCACACGGTCACCGAGCGCGGTCGCTCGGTTTTCGTTCAGGCGAGTGAGGATCGTAGTGACGAGCGCCTTGAAGTGGTCGAAAACGGCCGCTTCCCAGCCGACGGCGGCACCGAGTGGAACGACCAGAGCCTGCGCGCTGTATCGCGTGACGCCATTGGCTTCCGAGACTTGGATTCTGCCGTCTGCGAGTAGCTGTTGAATCGTGCTCTCGAGCGCGCTCACCTCCGTCTGGGCTCGCTCCGCGATTTCGAGCAGGGTGAGCGGCCCCTCGCGATACATCAGCGCGACCACCAGCTCCTCCGCGCCCTCGGCCCCGAGCTTCCGCTGCAGCGTCGAGAGTTCGTCATCGGAAGCGGCTCGATAAGAAGGGTTCGAGCCCGAGCCCGTCCAGAACACCAGCTGCCCTTCGCACAGGTCTCGAATGACCGACCGCACTTGTGCTTCGTCGTCGTTCGGAAATCTTGCCAGGATTTCTCGCCTAGTTACGACATGCTGAGTGCGAATGTGCTCTAGGACGATTTCCCAAAGCGACCGACCGCGTTCCGTCGAGCTCTCGCTGAGACGCTGAATCTTGCGTCGATACGTGCGAAGCCCCAGGCCGAACATATCGGCGCTAACTTTCTTACTGACTCCCTGTCGCTCAATCTCACGGGCGAGCTCGATGAATACTTGATCGGCAATTTGCGCGAGCGGGGCGCGAACGCCCCTGGATGTTGCGAGTTGCGCGATCAGCACCGTTGTTTGCCGCACGATGGCGTGAATCAAGAGTTCGATGGTCATCTTGCTGGCCGTACAGTTACATAGCGCATCGAGGCGGCGGAGAGGGACATGATTTCCCTGCATGCGACGCACGTCATGAGTTGGACGGTGTCGTCTCGTCACCTGCGGCGAGTCCGCGGTGGCCATGACTCGTGGGGACAAATTTGACCCCTGAACGATGTACGTCGGTGAGGGTACGGTGAATCATGGATAGAAACGTGCAACCTGCTCGGCCTGCGGCGCGCCGTTGGCTCTTCGCTCTCACGCTGCCCGTGGTCGTGTCCGCGTGCGGGAGCGATTCGCCCTCGGACAATGCGTCGGGTGGGGCACCGGGAGCACCGATTGCAGGCGCTAGCTCGAGCGCTGCCGGCTCTTCCGCGAGTGGTGGTTCGACTTCGATGGCGGGCTCGACCTCGGCGTCGGGCGGCATGTCGTTACCCACCCCGGGTAGCGCCGGCGCTTTCAATGGCACGGGTGGCGCGGCGCCAACTGCGGGCGCAGCCGCCGGAGGATCTGCGGGCAGCGCGACCGCTGGAGCGTCGGGCTCTTCGGGAGGAGACAACGGGGGAAGCGCCGTTGGAGGTAGCGGCGGCGCGGCACCGGTGAGTTGTCCGTCCACGGTTTTGGCGCCGGGCGATACCACCAAGACGATCATGGTTGGCTCGACCAGTCGAACGTACGTCCTTCACGTTCCGTCGACCTACGACGGCAAAAAGCCCGTGCCACTCGTTGTCGACTTTCACCCGCTCGGAGGCTCGGGGCCATCAGAGCGCAGCGGCTCGCCTTACCCGGCGCAGACCGACCCCGACGGTGTAATCATGGCGTTTCCGAGCGGCCAATCCGGACCCTCGGGCGGCGCGTGGAACGTCGGGCCGTGCTGCGTCAAGAACGTCGATGACGTCGCGTTCGCGAAGGCCCTGGTCACCCAAGTCGAGAGTGCCGCGTGCATTGATCCGAAGCGGGTCTACGCGGTCGGCTTCTCGATGGGAGGCGGCATGTCGCACTACCTGGCCTGCCACGCCGCCGATGTGTTCGCGGCCGTCGCACCGGCCGCTTTCGACCTTGCGAAAGAGAACGAGGGCGACTGCAAGCCGCCGCGACCGATCAGCGTCGTCTCATTTCGTGGCACTTCCGATTCGGTCGTGCCCTACGCGGGCGGCGCTTCTTCGGTCGTACAAGGCATGCCGATCACGTTCCTCGGAGCCAAGGCAACGTTCGCGAAGTGGGCCGAGATCAATCAGTGTTCCGGTTCCGCTTCGGCAGAAGATAGCAACGGATGCGCGTCCTATTCGGGCTGCAAGAGCGGGGTAGACGTGATGCTCTGCACGAAACAGGGCGGAGGACATGAGGCGGGCAACGCCAAGGTCGCGTGGCCGATCTTGAAAAAGCACGTACTACCGTGACTTTTGCGCGACCGCCGGAGTCGCTTGCATTGGCGGTGCCGGCGCGAGCTACTTCATGCCGGCACGCCGCCCGCCAAAGGACGCGGCGTCGCCGCAACGCACCGGAGGCGGCGGCGGTCGTCGCTGGCGTTCAAGACCCGCTGAGTCTCGTGCAGCAGCTCTTGTCGTGCTTTGCGCAGACGCGAGTAGACCGTGAAAAGTGGAATGGACAGCGTCGCGGCGACCTCGGTCGCCGGCAGGCGCTCGAATTCATGCAGCACGAGCACCGTGCGCCTCGGCAGCGGGATGCGCTTCAGCGCGGCTTGTAGCAGTACCCGGGTCTCTTTGCCGCTCAGAATTTCTTCTGGACCCGGGCCTTCGTCGCTCAGTTCGAGGTTTCCGAGTGCGACCTCCCGCACGCGCTTTCGCTGATTGGCGAGCGCGATGCGAACGGCGACTCCGAACAAATACGGTCGTAGCGGTCGACTCTGGTCGTACTCGCACCAGCGTCGATGCAGGACCAAGAAGACTTCTTGCGCCAGATCGTCTACTTCGGAGCGCTCAGCCCCAAGGCGACGCAAGGTGCGCTGCACGTATTCGAACTCGATGCGGTAGCCCTTGCCGGAGCACACCACACTCGGAAGCTTAGTCGATTCGGATAGTATCGCGTTCATCACACGGTCCCCTCCGCGCGAGGACGAAAGATTTCAGAGAGCGCTTCGGTTAGATCAGCGCCCTGTCATTGAATGCAGTGTTGGCACCCGGCCAATCCCGTCGACCAAACACGGGCAGGCGTTCCAAATCAGCCAGTGAGGCAATGCGGATCGCGCGACAGACGGCATTCGAAAAGCCGCCGTACGCGCTGCGCAGACCAGCCGAGCACCGCGGCGGTAGCGTCTGATCGCCTCGAAACCGGTCACGTACTCAACTACACAAGTGCAATAGGAGCAGGCGGCAATTTCCGTCGGACAATCGACACGCGACCGAGAAAAAACTGAAATTCGATGAGCGACGTTCCCGCGTGAGATTCCAGCTTGCGGCGCATGCAGGAGCGTGTGAGGAAAGTCAGCACTCGTACATGCACGAGCGGGCGCCCGGTGGGCGCCACGAACGAGCGATGCTAGTAATGAGTTGCGGTGGTTTTCGCCAGATGGCGGACGCGGGCTTTGCCGGCCTGTCTTGGCGGCCGCTCAACACTTTGAGAGATGGTTTGGGTCACTCGGCTTCCCAAGTTAGTCAGCAGCGGTTCAATGAGCGGTGCGTGTGTTCCCTTGTTGCAATGTTGCGCGGGCATGGCCGTCTCTGCTCCGCTGCGATGATCGGCCCTCTGATCCTCCTCGGCGCGTGCGCACCGAAGCTGAACGCGGGAGAATGGCAGTGTCCGTCGGACGGCGGTGTCGCGGACGGAAGCGTGGCGGACGGTGGGATAACGGACGGTGGTGTTTCGGACGGTGGCGTAGTGGGACCCCGAGACCCGGTGAGGATCCCCTGGTCGACCGGCTTCGAGGACGGGTTTTGCGACTACATGAAAGTCGCCGGCAACTGCTACGGCAATCAGGCGTACACGTTGGTGACCGACCCGCCGCCCCACAGTGGGCGCTTGGCCGCCGAATTCAAGGTCAGCAACAGCACCAATATCCAAAGCCGTTGCACGCGTCGGGGCGAGCTCCCGGAGTCGGCGTACTACGGCGCTTGGTACTACATTCCGGAGCCGCTCTTGGCCGCGTCCGTGTGGAATCTTTTCCATTTCGAGCGGCCGGACAACTCCAGTGAGAAGTTGTGGGATGTCACGTTGGCCAAGCCGTCGGGTGATTGGGAGCTAGTCGTCTTCGACCCGCTCGCCCCTCCCGGCAGCGAAAATACTTACCGCAGTGCCGAACGCAAACCGGTTCCGTTCGGCCGCTGGTTTCACATCCAGCTTTTCCTGAAGCGAGCCACGGATGCAACCGGTGAGATTGCCCTGTATCAAGACGAGACTTTGCTGTTCGAACGAAAGAACTTGAGGTCCGACGCCTCGAAATTCACCCAATGGTACGTCGGCGATTACGCTGAGGACGCGACGCCCGCCGACTCCAGTCTGTATGTGGATGACGTGTCGATCCGCGCAACGCTCAGCTCGGCCAGTGCGACCCCTTAGGCTCAGGCATTCGGTGTTCCGCCTAGCGACCGCATTGTTGTGCGCAGCCGGTCTGCTTTCCGCTGGGCGTGCTTACGCCCAGTCCGCAGCTCCGATCGAGCTCAAGTGGAACGCCATAGAAAGCTGCCCGAAGGCAGAAACCGTGATTGCCCGCGTTCACAAGATCGCCGGCTCCAGCCGACCGACTCCGAATACACTGCGAGCCGAGGCGACGATCACGCAAACCAGTGAACGACGCTTCAGCCTCCAGCTCGAGATCCGCTACGGCAACCTTGCCGCGGTGCGAACCATCGAGGGCAAATCTTGCAAGGATCTCGCCGGGGCGGCCGCGGTCGCGCTTGCGTTGTTGCTGAGTTCGGAGGAACCGCTCAACGAACGTGACCTAGCGGGTACGTCGACCACGACCGGCGCTTCTAACGGCTCCAATCAGACGGGCGACAATCAAACGAGCACGCAAACTTCGCCCGCGAAGCCGCCACCCGTCACCCCCCCGGTTCCGCCGGATTCCCCGGACGCCGACGAGGGGCCTCCGCGTCGCTGGAATTTGCTCTTGGTCGCACCGCTCGCGGCATTGAGCGCCGGCCCTTTGCCGCAGTTGAGTCGAGGACTCGGTGTTGCCGCGGGATTCTCGCACGATCGTTGGCGCTTCTTGGCCGAAGGCAAGGCTTGGGCTTCTCAGCGCGAGACGATCGGCAATTTGGGTGATGAATATGCGCTCGAGCTCGAGCGATATACGATAGGCGCGCGCGGTTGTCGGGCTGTTTTGGGAGCTCGCTTCGAACTCGCGCCGTGTCTGCTGGCGTCGGCGCACCACCTGTCCGTGCGCGGTAGCGGGCGCAATCTCGTGTCCGGAAACGACTCCACGACATGGGCGTCTGTAGGTATCGGCGCGCAAGCCCGCTTGCTCATCACCCCTTGGCTCGGGCTCGTCGCGGCTCTCGACGGCGAGTTGCAGCTTTCGCGCGCCGAAATAGGGATGACCTTACCTGCACAAGCGTCCCCGACCGCGACGCCAATTGCGGTGCGGCGTCTGTCACCGGTAGCGGCTACACTAGCCATCGGTTCTCAGTGGATTTTCTGACGGAGAACGCTGGTCACCGTTACTGCATCACGAGCTGAAGGATGGCAGGTCGCAACATAGAAACGGCTGGATTCTCGGCGAGCGAACCTCCAGGGCCCAACCCGGAGAGCGCTTCGCAGGATGTTCCGCCGTTCAAAGTCGCGTACCAAGAGTACTTCGACTTCGTCTGGACATCGGCTCGACGCCTCGGGATTCAGCCGAGCGGCATGGACGACTTGATTCAGGAGGTTTTCCTCGTCATCCACTCGAAGTTACACACCGTTGAAAAACGGTCGTCGCTCCGCAGTTGGATTTATAGCGTCGTGCGCCGTACGGCCAGCAACCACCGGCGCGCCCGGAGAGCCCATGCAGATGCGAGTTCGGGCCCACCCGGGGACGGTGAAGCCCTGTCGCGCGAGCCGACGCCGCTAGAAAATACCGAACGCAATGCTGGATTTCAGTTGCTCATGTCACTGCTCGACCAGTTGGAAGAACCGAAACGCGAGATCTTCTCCCTGGTGGATGTCGAAGACCTGTCAGTACCGGAGGCGGCCGAGCTGCTCGGGATACCTCTCAATACTGCTTATTCCAGGCTTCGAGTGGCGAGGCAGAATTTCGAACTCGCATTGGCGCGCCACGAGGCGCGAACCAAGGGAACCTGATGCTTATGTCCGCTCTCAGTCCAAAAGCTCGAGCACTGATCGAGGACGCGCACGAAGAAATTCGCCCTCCAACGGGCGAACGCGAGCGTCTCGCTGCGATGCTCGATGCTCGCCTGGGCGTCACCGTCCCGAGCGCGGTACAGCCAGCTCCACCGCCCGTGCCGCGCGCGAGCGGATGGCGCCTGATGACGTCGCTGGGCGTCGGCGCCGCGCTCGTCGGCGGAGTAGCGCTGTGGGCGTTCCAACCACAAACCACGCATGATTCCGTTGCGCCACCGCCGAGCGCTTCCGCAGTCGTGCCGCCGCCCGTAGCGGAAGCGGCGCCGTCGGCTCCGGCCCCCGAAGCCCAAATACCGCTCGCTCCGGAGCCTGTCCGCTCGGCGAAGCCAGCCGTCGAAACCCCAGCTCCAGCTCAGCCCGTTCAGGACCGCCTGGCGCAGGAAGTAGCCCTGCTGTCGCGAGCGACGAGCGAGCTGAGGGCCGGGCGCTCAGGCGCCGCTTTGAAGCTGCTCGATGAGCATCAACGGAAGTTCTCCAATGGGGCGCTCGCTCTCGAGCGGCGAGCAGTGCGGGCTCAGGCGCTGTGCACGTTGAAACGCGTCAACGAAGGAAGGGCGGAGCTCTCGCAACTCCCCCCGCAATCTCCGGCCGCTGGGCGCGCCAAGCAACTTTGCGACGCGGCCGCGTCCGGATTGCAGAAACGATAGCGCGCCCGCTCGCGGTGAGCGCGCCCTAGTCCTGTCCGGGCTGTTGCGACCTGTCCACGACTGCGGCTCGGACGGAGGCCCCATCGCAGTCTTGTTTCACGCGAACTGCGCGCGGTGTCCCGGGGCTCAGCGGAGCGAGTGCGGCTCGGCCTTCGCCGAATCGCTGAAGCGTGCACAGAACCCCGGCGTTCGCCGCATTGCGTTCATCGCTCAGGAGGCCGTTCGGCAACGTCGCTGATGTTCGTCTACAGAAGCCAACGCCAGCACTGCCGCCCCGAACCCAGCTGGCTCAGCGCGCTGGATAGGAGAATGACCTCTTGCGAGAGAGTGTCCTGCATCGGCGCTGAGGTCGCTACCCTCCTTCGCGCGGGCCGCGTCGTGGCAGCGGGGGACATCTTCTCTCCGGACGGCGTGGATGGTTCGCTCGGGACGGCGGATTGGGCCGGCGGGGCAGGGGCATTGGCCGACACTGCATTTCGAGGCATTTGTTCCGCAGTTGCGGCATCGATGGCATCGCCGGATCAGGGCGGTGAGCGAAAACAAAACGGACGCCACCGCGCATAACCGAGCGCCGTTGCCGACCGCCTCCTCCACCCCATCCAGCGCATCCCGATTTGGATCCGTGGATGGGAGGAGGGGAGCGCGGCGCCTCCAAGCCGTGCGCGTAGCGCGTCCGCCAATCGCGCGCGGTCCGCGGCGGTCGGTCGGCGCGCATTGCGATCCGCTTGAATGAGCGCTCGAGCTTTCGGACTGAGGGCGATCGCCATCATTCTCTTCCCTTGGGCGTGGGCCGGCCACTGCGCGTCAGTGCGCAATGGCCGCCATTGTCTCGCCTGAGCAATGGCGCGACTAGAGTTACTCCGTCGAAAATTCCGCTAAGACCCGCACGACCGGGGTAACGCAAAGCGAACAGATGGAAAACGGTTCGAGCTGACACTGCGGGTGTGGACGCGTGCCGCATTCAAGCCTCGAGCGAGCACGCGCGGTGTGGCGGCAGTTCGTATTCATCGCCCGACGGAAATATCCGAATATCGTGCTTTGATGATCGGCACGAACGACATCAACGGGAACGTCGAGATCGCGGCTGCTCCTACGCCCGCTCGGCAAATTGATCGACGACACCGGCATCGTCAGCAACAGGTCGGCCGCTGACAAGCACGTCTGGTTGCTCGACAACTACGCCGCGTTCTCGAAAGACGCGGGCTACCGCGCTACGTGGATGTCTGACTCCCTGCATCCGAACGATGCGGGCTATGTCGTACTGGGTCGGGCCATGTACGATGCGATCAAACCGTTCGTCTCACCGTGAGTCGCGCCGCGTAGAAATCTGCGCTAGCGACGGAAGGCGCCGGCCTGCTCACAACGCCCGACGGATGCGCGCCGTAGTCGACATTGCATTGCTAATGGACGAAATCCGCCACCCGCGGGGTTGGAGTTTGAGCTCGGCGTGCCTGACTGCGGTTCAAGGCCTGGCGCTGGCTCTGTGCATGGTGGGGTGTACCAGCGGCGAGATGGACGCCGACGGGATCGCCGCCCAGGCCGGCAGCACGGGGGCGGGTGGAGGCGCCAGCGGCGGCGGCTCGGTACCGAATGGCGCGGGCAGCAGCGGCGGGATCACCACGGTGCTGAATCTCTCCGGCTCACCGCAATACTTGCGCTTCATCCGGCTCACGAACGGGCAGTGGGCGCAGAGTGTAACGGACATTCTCAAACTGGCAGCGCCCTCGGGCCTCGAACGCGACTTTCAATCAGCCGTAGCCGGCACTACGGATTTCGCAAACAACGAGCTCGTTCTCGCCGTCGATCAACGCGCCGTTGCCGATTTTCAAAGTGCGGCCGAGGCGCTCGCCAAGCAGGTCACGGCTTCCAGCGCATCGCTCACGCAGATCTATTCGGGAACCGACGCGGCGGGGTTCATTGCGACGGTCGGTCGGCGCGCCTTTCGTCGGCCGCTGTCCAGCGAGGAAAGCGCAGCGTACCTCAAGCTCTTCAATTCGGGCGCCAGTCTCAGCGGCACCGCGACGGCTTTCGCCAAGGGGGCAGGCCTCGTCATTCGCGCCATTCTGCAGTCGCCCTACTTCGTGTATCGAACCGAGCTCGGAGATGCCGGTGCACCGCTCTCGGGCTACGAGATTGCCGCGAAATTGTCGCTCTGGCTACGAGACACGACCCCGAACGACGAACTCCTCGATACCGCCGCAACTGCGGGCAAGCTCGACACGAGCGACGGTATCGCCGCGGTCGCAACGAAGATGCTGGAGGAACCCGCCGCGGCCAAGGTCATCGACCACTTCCACTCCGAGCTGCTTCACTTCGACCGCTACGCGAACATCACCAAGTTAGGCGTGAGCAGCTACGACGAGAGCTTGAATACCGAATATTTGGAAAGTTCGACGCGCTTCTTCGACAAGATCTTCACGCAAGGCCTGGGGCTGAAGGACATTCTGACGTCGACCAAGGGCTTCGTCGGGCCGCGCATGGCCCCGCTGTACGGAGTCGCGGCCCCCGCGAGCGGCTATGAGGAGCGCGACCTCGGCGCACAACGAGTTGGATACTTCTCTCAGCTGCCGTTCCTGAGCCTTCACGGCCTCAATGGCGAGGCGGATTCGATTCACCGCGGCGTCTCGATCAATTTGGACGTCTTGTGTGCGGTGCTCGGGCCTCCTGCGGCTGAGTTACCTCCGGTGCCGGTCTTGCAGCCGGGGCAGACCAACCGCCAGCGCATCTCGACGTTGACGGCCGGCTGCGGGGGCGCCTGTCACAACCAACAAATCAATCCGGTTGGTTTCGCATTCGAGCATTTCGACGGAATCGGCCGCTATCAAGAGACGGAAAACGGCAATCTGCCGATCGATAGCAGCGGTTCCTTCGAGTTCGTCGAGGGCAAGAAGGATTTCGCCGACGCGGCGGATCTGATGAGGGACTTGGCCGCGGGCACCCAGGCGCACCAGTGCTACTCCAAGAAACTCGCGAGCTTTGCCATGCAACGCGACATCGTTGCCCAAGACAAGCCGCTGCTCGAGTCGCTGGCAAAAGCCAGTATCGACAGCGGTTCAACCAAGCGCGTCATCCTCGAGCTCGTGCGTAGCGATGCATTCCGCGTTCGCACGGCAGGTAACCAATGAAACACGGTGTTGGCATGCTTCGACGACCTGGTATCAATCGACGAGCCTTTCTCTGCGGCGCCGGCACCCTCGCGATCGGCCTGCCGTTCCTCGAGGGCTTGCCCGAGCGCTCCGCTTGGGCTGCGGATAAGCCGCCCGTTTTCAGCCTGTTCATCGTGGCCGCTTGCGGCGTAGTGGGTAAGAAGTTTTTCCCCGACGCAACCGGCGCGCTCACCAGCAGCGGCCTTGCCGCAATGACCGGCAAGGCCACGAGTGTGCTTGCCCCACACGCGGCCAATCTGCTGTTCGTGAAGGGCATCAACTTCCCGATGGGTGGCCCCACGAGCTGCGGGCATGCCCAAGGTCTCTGCCAATCGCTGACCGCGGCTCCGTCGGTCGGTAATGCCAACAGCGCCTACTCCACCGGGATCTCCGCCGACATGGTGATCGCGAAGGCGGCCAATCCCAACGCGGGCGACCCGCTCACCCTCTACGCGGGCAACAAGCGCGGCTACATCGCGGAGCGCATTTCCTTCCGCGGTAGCGGAGCCGGCCAAGTCCGCGCCGCCGACGACAATCCATACACCTTGTACTCGAAGCTCGTCGGTCTCACGCAGTCCGGCGGTGGTAGTGGTAGTACGGGCGACACGGCCGCCGCGGAGCTCTTGGCGACGCGCAAGAGCGTCAACGATCTCGTTCGCGATCAGATTAACGGTCTACTCGCCAACCCGAAGCTGAGTGCGGCCGATCGACAGCGCCTTCAACAACACTTCGACAGCATTCGCGATGCCGAGGTGACGATGGGCAACATGGGGACGGCTTGCACGCAAGCGGGTCTTTCCTCGTCCCAATTGGACGCGCTCAAGAGCGGCCTTGCGTTCAAGATGGACGGCATGATCGAGAGCGTCGCCATGCTGCACCTCGAGCTTGTCGCGCTCGCATTCGCCTGCAACTACAATCGCGTTGCGACTCTGCAACACGGTGAAGGGACGGACGCGACGAAATACAATGTTCCGTCCAACGCGGGCCTCAATTGGCCGTTTCATCACCTCAGCCATCGTGTGCAGTCGGATTCGGCGACGGGGTCGAACCCCACCGCCGAACAAGCGCACGCTGAAATCGACGTGCTGCGAATGAAAACACTACTCCACGGGCTCGATGCCTTCAAGGCGCGGGGCCTGTTCGACAAGTCTTTCATCATGTGGACCAACCACGTCGCGGATGGCCCGAGTCACAGCTTCAAGAACGTGCCGCACATCATCGCGGGAGATGCCGGCGGGTACTTGAAGCAGGGCGCGTACATCGATGCCGGCAATGTGACCAACAACAAGCTGTTCAATACGCTCATCCCCGCGGCCATTCGCGACGTGAACGGCGAGATCCCGAACTTCGGCGCGGGTTCGGGAACCGGCCAAATCGCTGGCATGCTTGCATAGGCCAGAAAGCCGCTATCGGTTCTTGGTTGAGATCCTCACGACCAACCACAAATCAGATCTGGTGCTCCCACAACGACTTTGTCGGAACCCTCTCCCGCTTGTCAAAAGAAGTGGTCGGCTGTTCGCGTGATCTGCAATTGCTCGCCGTTCACTGCTCACTTGAACGAGGCGTGAGCGTTTCGCGACGGGCTGGGCGGCTATCGCGGACTGCGGGGGCACAATAACAGTTGGTCGATAGCGGATTTTCTGACGGATGGCGCGCCCTATTGCTACTGCCTTGTAGGTAATCCGCAGGGCTGCAGACGGCACGACACCCCGTCTCGACGCGCTATTCAATTGTGACTTCAATGGCCAATCTCAACGCGAGCGCGAGCGCCGTCATACGAGCGGGACGTATCGGCTTAACGCCGCCAGACGGCGAACGGGAGCGACTCGAAGCGCTCATCGAGCACCGCCTGGCGGCGTTCGTACCTCACGTGACCGTAAACTCTGCCCCGCCCCTCAGTGATAAGTGGCGGCGGCTGGCCCTGGCCGTTGGCGTCGGCGCACTCGGGGGTACGGCTTCTCTGTGGTCCACGCCCAAGCACATCGACTCACCCGTGCTGGAGGGGCGTACGACTTCGCCCAAAGAGCCGGCGCGCGACGTCGCCCCACTCTCGAGCGCAGATTCCGCGGCTCCGAAACTTGCTCCTCCTGGGGAAGTGCTCTCGGTGACGAGACGAGTCGAGCCGCAGGCGGCAGTGCCGACCTCGGACGGTCTCGCGCGAGAAGTCGCGCTACTTTCCCGTGCGACGAGCCTGTTGCGCGCCGGGCGGCCCGCCGACGCGCTGAGCTTGCTGAACGAGCATCAGCGCAAGTTTCCCAAGGGCATGCTCGAGATCGAGCGCACGGCGGTCGGAGCGCAAGCGCTCTGCTCACTCGGGCGCGTGAACGAGGGAAGAGCCGCCCTTGCACGGTTGGCTCCGCAGTCACCTGCGGCTGGGCGCGCGCAGCAGGTTTGCGACGGAGCCGCCTCCACCGGCGCTCGGTAATCGCATCACGCGCGTTGAGGTCACTTCACCCGCTTGGATCAGCGTGCCCTCACGGCGACGACGCTCAGTTGAACAAACTGTCCAAAGTTGATGGAGCCCGAAACTCCGACAACCGCATACTTCTCGTAATTGACGACTTGGCGCTCCTTTCGGTCTACGACGTCCAAAGTCACTTGGCTATTTGCGGTCATGGCAATCGTGATCTGGTAATCGAGCGCGAAGATGTAGTGCCCGGTCTTTTGATACTCGTTCAGGTAGTAATTCATGCTCGACTCGCCACGCCGATGCGCCATTGGTTGTAGACGGCGTCGGTCGAGTCGCGACCGACGCCGTCCGCGTACGGGATTTTCCTCCAGTCCATGTTTCGGTATTGAAACGTGCCGACGTCTTCGCGCGTCCCTCCCGTGATTCGGGTCGGCTCGACGATGCCGCGAACACGGAGTGTGACATCGTAGAAGAGTCGGCGCGGGCGCCGCTGGCGCTGAGGCCGCCGCCAGCATTGCGGGCGGAACGCTGTTCACCGAACTCGAAGCGAGATGCATGCGCCGCATCTCGCTTCGCCGACAGTCCGCTAGCTCGCGCGGCGATTCGATCGGCGTTTGCGGCGCGCCCCGATAGCCAGGAGTGCTAACGCCGCTATGGCCGACACCGAGCCGCCCGTCGAGGTGGACCCGCGGTAAACGCCACAGCCGCCTGACGAAGGCGCGGTCTCGCTGGGGTCATCGGGTGCGGGCCCCCCGCTACCGCCGATCGTTCCCGGACTTCCAGCAAGATTGGCCGTTCCGGCCGTTCCGGCCAGGGCTCCGCCGATGCTCGCGGCCGAGCCGCCCGTTCCGCCGCTGCCTGCCCCTCCGGCGGATCCTGTCGTGCGGCCACCGGTGCCGCCCGTTCCGCCGCTGCTAGCCGCGCCGCCGCTCGACGTACCGCCCGCGCTCGTTCCGCCTCCGCCCGCGCTGCCATTCGGCATGTCGCTGCCACCTGGTCCGCTGAATTTCCACCAGTTGAAGTTGAACAGTGGGCCGCTGCCACCCGTGAACTTCAGAAAAAGATCATGAACGCCGGTCGCGCCGGTGATTGTGCAGGTTTTGGTCGTCCAAGTTTGCGCGCCGCCCGTACCGGCAATGGCGCAAGTCCCGATCAGCGTGCCGGTCTGACTATCTAGGCGAAGCTCGATGCTTCCACCGCTCGTCGATGAAGCGACTCGCGCATCGAAGGCATTGGCCCCCGCGCCGAACTCGACGTTCTTGACCTTGATGTAATCGCCGCTGTCGATATTAGTGACATCGAGCCCCCCTTCGCTACACTCCTCGGTTTTGAGCCCCGATGAAAACGCGATGGTTTCGGCTTCGACCTGCACGAACGGATTCAAGTTCTGTGCGGCTTTGGGTCCCCCGCTGCTCATCGTGATCGTGGGGATGGCTCCGTCGGCGGTGTACGTAAACTCCTCCACGCAAACGGACCGCTTGTAGCCACCGCCGCCTGGCAACGCGGCGTTGTGATAAAAGAGGTACGAGTGGTTCTTGTAGTCAATCACACCTGGATGATTGGTGAAGCTCGACCCGGCGCCGGTCTCCTTGGCCATGATGTCGCCGCGGTACATCCAAGGCCCTAGCGGGCCGCTGCTCGTGGTGTAGCTGAGCTTCTCGGGGGTGCTGTCGGCCGGGTACACGAGGTAGTACACCGAGCCACGCTTGTAGAACCACGGGCCCTCTTCGTACGCCGTAGCGCGATCCGTCTTGGTCCGAGCGCCAAAGCCGGCGGTCGTCAGCGCCACCTTGGTCGGACTCCCCGCGAACGAAATCATGTCCGCGTTCAGCTTCACGTAATAAAGGTCAGGATTGCCCCAGTACAGGTAGGCTTGCCCATCACTGTCGATGAATGCAGTCGGGTCGATGTTCCCGCTTCCGGTCGAAATGAGCGCTTTCCCCAGCGCATCTTCGAACGGGCCGGCCGGGCTCGTCGCGACCGCCACGCCGATCTTCGAGCCTGTCGAGTTGTTGATTGGCACGTAGAGGTAGATCTTCCCATCCCGCTCGATGCCGTGCGGCGCCCAAGCGTCGCCGGTTCCCCAGCTAAACGTCTTGTAGCCGGCGGGTGAGCCATGGTCGGTCCAGTTCACCATGTCGACCGTGGAGTACAGCCTCCAGTCGTTCATCGTGAAAAAGTTGTTCACGGTCACGTCCTCGTCGTGGGACGTGTAAAGGTACAGTCTGCCGTCATGCAACATGGGCGCGGGATCGGCCGTGTAATTCGTCTGCACGATCGGGTTGTCGGCGGCGGCCGCTACCGCGTAAGTGGCAATGAGAGCTGCGACGGCAACGGTCACTAGACCCCGGTTGGGGATTCGAACGATTTTGTGGCTCACGCTTCGGCTGTCGCTGGCTGCGCATTCTTGTGAAGTTTTTTTCTCGTTCGTCGCATTCGTTAGAACTGCCGTTCTTGGAAAGTTTGCCCGAGCGCTCCGCCTGGGCCGCGGGTAACGAACCGGCGTTCAGCTTGTTCATTTGTGCCCTCGATGGCGTCGTTCCTGCCAGCTTCTTCCCCAGCGCCTTGGGCGAGTTGACGACCGATGGTCTGGTTGCTGCGGGCAAGGCAACCAGCAGGCTCTCTGCGCACGCCCAAAACTTGCTGTTCGTTCACGGCGTCAACTGGCCGGCGACTCCGCACAGTGAACCGCGACGCCACAATGGGGGACGGCACGGACTCGGCGGTTTACCCCGGTCCCTCGAATGCAACACGGGGTTGGACGTTGCGCAATCTGTCATCGCGTGCAGAGTGACTCTGCTACTGGGAGCAACCGGTGGCGGCAATGGCTCATGTCGTCCGAATGCAAACCCTCGCCCTCGCCGCGGGCCTCGACCGTTTCAAAGCGCGCGGCTTGCAGGACAAATCGTTGGACCTTTGGACCAATGGCATCGCCGAGCGCCCCTCGGACTCGTTCAAAGATGTGCCCATCATCATCTGGGGGGACGGCGGTGGGCACCTCAAGCAGGGGGTATGTGGACGCAGGAAACAGGACCAATAGCCCCCCGCTCAATTCATTTGATCAGCGCCGCTACTCACGACACCGGGGGAACGATGGACAACTTCGGCGCTGGCCCCGACGGACAACTTCAGGCGGTGCTGACCTGAATGCGGGCGTCCACTGCGGCGACAGCCAGCGCCACGTGCTCGGTTGTCGGTCTAGCTCCTCTTGCTGCGGCGGAGCCGGCGCTGAACGGCGGCCATCGCGCCTAAGCCCGCCAACCATGCGACCGTGCCCTCGCTGTGGGAAGGACTCATGCGGCAGCCACCATCTACTTTCGACGGCGCCGAACCGGTCTGCGAGCCCCCCGTTCCCACCGCGCCGCCGCCAGGCAAGGGACCGGCACCGGCCGCAGTTGTAGCTCCCGCGACTCCAGTGCCCGCCGTACCGTTTCCCGTGCTGACCGAGCCGCCCGCCGCCGGGGCGCCACTCGTGCCTACGGAGCCGCCTGGTCCGGAGCTCGCGCCGCCGTTGATCCCGCCGGCCCCACCGGTCCCGATCGCCCCGCCGGCGCCAGTAGGCGTCGCGCCTGCTGGACCGAGCTTATCGTCAGCGGTGAGCGAGAGGATAGCAACGCCATCGATGAAGTTGACGTTCTCCGGAGCGTGGGTGGAGTGGTTTTTCGGCGAGGCCCAGCTCCCCGTGAGCCAACCGGCAGGCACCGTCGCGGCATCGAAGTCTTCGCGCCACGCGAGCGTGATTTTACCGTCCTGATAACTCGAGTATTGAACCCAATCGATGTACTGGTGAACGGGGAGGATGCTCGGGTCGAAGTTGCCGCCGAAGGTTGCGTCGCCGGGCCAAACGTTGAAATGAATTTGCATGCCGGCGGTAGCGTTTTCGGCGAACGCCGTGGCCGTCGCGCCTGTTTCACGCCGAATCTCGGCGCCGTCGAATAGCCAAACGATGGCCTCCGGCGTCCACTCGAACGTATAGGTGTGGAACGCGCCGCATAGGTCGGCCTGGAGCGCGTGTTGCTTGCCGTGATCGGTGCTCGGATTGCCGTAGATGGGGTTCGTCTGCATGTGGCAATCAGCGCCCAGCTTCTCGAAATCGAGCTCGTTCCAGAATGTGCCGGCTTTCTCGGAGCCGTCCTTCCACATGAAAAACGAGCTGACAACCCCACTTCCAACTGCGAAACGGGTACGTGTCTCGAAACGGCCGTAGCCGTAGGCCTTAGACGTATAGAGCTCCGCACTTCCCACCGCCAAACAAAGTTGGGAGCAAAGAGCGGCCGCTAGAAAACTCGCGACTTTCACAAATGATTTCATCTATCGACTTTCCGGAGAATGCGGCGTGCGTTGCAGCCGCGTTAGGGGTTGTCGCGACCGTGTCTGAATTGTCAAAAAAACGTGAGCTCGAACATTCAGGTGCCGGCCTTGCATGCGTGTCCGGCGATGCCACATGCTCGCTCCCTCAATGGCGAGTAAGCGACTGCCGAGCGGTGCGCGGGGATGCTCGCGTTGGCTTGTGACCGAGCTTCGAAGCCTTCACCGCGCACGTCGAACTCTGCGGGGCCGTCTGCAGCCGCACCCACGCCAGCGGTCATGGCATTTTGCCCACGCGGCTGGCGACCCTGCCTGTGTCGGCGTATCGAGCCACAATCGCGATGGACGCCGCCGCCGTAGTCTTGATGACTAGCAACGCCGCCTATCGCCTGGTCGACGGTGAGCCATTGCACGGGTTACGCCTCGACTTGGGGAACGGCCCAGTTCTAACGCGAGCCGCATTCGTGTTTTGGTCGAAAGGCGTGATCTGGAGCGCGCCCAAGCAGGGTGGCGTCACGCACGAGTTGGCTCGATTTCCAGCACGAGCCGCAGTATTTCGTGAGCTCGGGTGAAGCATTTGCTTGGGTGGACCAGTCGGAAGAAGGCCTCGATACGAACCAGAAAGGCGCGCATCCGTTGGCCCGGATCGAAAACCATTTTCTGGCTACTGCCTACTTGCGTTCGTAGAAGGTGATGCTCACTCCGCCGGTCCCAGACCCCGGTGCCGAGCTCAAAAATTTACCATCATTGAGAAACTTATACGGCCCGTCGGTCGCCGCCTCGAAAGCTGGCACTAGTGAATTGATGGGCCCGCAGTTGCGCACAATGATGAATGAACCGTCGCTCGGTTGCAGCGTGTACCGCGCGTCGAGCGTTGTGCCGGACGAGCCGGCGAGCTGGTAGTCCGCGCCGCCATCCAGGATCTTGCCCGCCACTTTGCCGGTCGTCGTGCCGCCGGTGATGGGGATGATGTTGCGGCTGCCGCGCTTCGCGTCGCTGACGCTGAAGGATGACCCGAGCGTGACGTTCTCCGTAAACACGGAATCGCCCTTGCTGCCGCTCCCGCTTACGCAGTCCCATGCGTTGTTCGGGACGCCGGTGGGATCTTTGAGCTGGACTTTGCTCGTTCCAGCAGGGGCCTTGGACACATCGTAAAAGTCGAGCGCGATCTTGTCGCCCGCGACGGTGCGAGTCCCGACCAACTTACTGGTATTGAGCCACGCATAAGAACTCGAGGTTGGGGCCTCGATGTCCGGCACGATCCGAACTGCCTGATCCCCAGGCGACGCCACGCCGCAATTTCGCACGAAGATGCTGGTGTTGTCGTTCGTCTTGTAAACCAGTATTTCTTCCAGCTCGACCGCGCCGGTCGACAACGTGAGCTCGTAGTCGAGTCCGCCGGTGAGCACCGTGCCCTTGATCTTGTCGCCGGTGATCGTCCCACCCGACACGTCGAGCTGCCGACGTTTGCCATACTGAGTGTTGCCAACGTTGTGCGTCGCGCTGACGGTGAGTGACACGCTGAACACGGGCGTGCCGCTCGTGGGCGAGGGAATGCCGTCAGGCATGCCGCAGGTCCAGGAAGGGTCCGGGACCAGCGTCGCATCGGCATTGGCACCACCCGCCCCGCCGCCCGCACCGGAAGCGCCCGCAGTGGCAGCGCCGCCGACGCCGGAGGTGCCGCCACCCGTCGAGGCCGCTCCGCCGTCGTTGCTGCCTGCCGTTCCGGAGGGGCCACCGGCGCTCGTGACGGCGCCCGTTCCCGCTGCCGCACCGGCACTAGAAAAGGCGCCACCGTCGCTCTTGGCGCCGCCCGAGCCCCCCGCATCTGCGCCACCGGAGGTTGTACGTGCACCGGCTTGCGACGTCGAGCTTCCGCCGGCGCCCGCGGGCGAGTCTGACGGACCGCACCCTGTGTTTCCCACCGAGCTGAGGGCGAGCAGTGAGCAAAACACGAGCGTTTTCGTCGACCGACTGGCAAGTTCACTCGTCTCGAGGCTTCGAATTGCGGGCATGATCTCTCGCTGGGGCAGTGCGTCCAAGTCGTGCGCTCTTTGCACCGCGGGCGCCGTCCTCGACTCATGACGCGAGTGCGGAAAGACGAACGTATCGCTTCGACGCCGCCGCGCGCATCGCAGCAACGGTCGAGGCTCGCAGCCTACTCAGCCTCGGATCCAAGCACAGGGGGCACTTGCGCCCCCTGTGCGCCACTGAACTTATCCAGTCGGCGTGACAAGCGTGCGCCGCCTCGCAGTACGCGCCGACCGCACACGAGTCGACGTCAGCAAACCTCGCGCAACCGACATCGCGTCGACCATTTCGCCGAATTGCGCCGCACATCTCTGACGATCGCTCGCCCGTCGTCAACGCCAAATCGCGGCAGAATGCGTGTTCTCCACAATCAAGTTCGCGCTAGGCAATTCGCCCGTGTCAAATAAATTGGATGAGGGTTCGTGGCCGCGCGCCCCCTTCGGTTTCTCGGGCGAGCGGCGCGATGGTCGACGTGATTGATCGGTCGTGACGCGATAGCGCGGTACAGCCGTTTCCGTCGACAAATCGACGAGCGAAGCAAGGCGCGACGGTGGCCGAGTTCTTCGAGCCGAAATCATGCCGTGCGCTCGCTTCATGGCGCGCTCTCTCGATCTCGCCCAACTGTCTGAACACTTCGGCGATCGTTGGCGTTGCCCCGGCTGTGTTCGCGTCGCGCTTTCGTCAGCGAAATGCGCGGTTCGTTTTCTCGTTCTCGCGGTGTCTATTCGCGCCTTGGTTGCTGCGGTGTTGGTTGCTCGAGTTACCCAAATAACGAGTTTCCCTGTCCGCGCTGGCGTGCACCCATTGCGGATCAGCGGGAGGGGCATCTGCGCAACTTGCAAGTTCATCACTGTCGATGTTTGCGATCGGATTTCTGGGGCTAGCGTCCCTACAAGGGCATGAGTGCGGTGGATGACGGTTCGGAGTCGGCCGAGAGCACCCGTGCTGGGGTGAACGCCTGCTACTCGAACAGCGGCATCAATCCAACCAAAGCCGCTTTGGCCGTCGCGATGGCTGACGAGCTCGGGCGCTGGGATCCCCCTCATGATCTTCAGGTAGTCGGCGGTGGGTCTGCCTTCCCCGGCATGTAATCCGTCGTGCAACTACATCCCTCCGCCGTGTGCGTGAAGAACAACTGCGCCAATACCAAGGCGATCCTTGGCCAGCAGGACAATCGGCTGAGCTCCGTGATCGATCAGTCGGTGTTCAACCCTTGGATGTACAACAGCGAACCTGGTTGCCTCCGTCAATCGGGACGCGACGTACCTGAGCGACATGGCGCGCAACAATCCCACCAAGTTGCCGCGTGCGCACAAACTCACCAAAGTTGGCGGACCCATCAATCTCGGCATCGGCGCCTGCGGCCCGCACTACGTGTTCCAGGCTGACAGACCGGACGGCACGCCGCTCACGGCTGCCGAAGCCGCAAACTTGTCGAACGGCGTGTGCTTCTATGGTTTCGCAAATTGCGGAAACGGCAATCCGTGCATCAGCTACACGCTCACGGGCCAGGGCTGTCCTTCGGGCCGTACTTGTGTCGCGATCGACCCGACCGACGGCGACAATGGTTCAGGCACGACCACGACGGCCGGCAGCGCGCTCACCTACCCGATGAACCGCCTCTACGATCCCACGAACAGCAAGCTCAGTAGCCAATGCGTGACCACCGTGGGCAAGCTGACCTCGATGAGCAGCAAGTGTAGCGCGCTCCCGTCCACGTGCGGGTATCTATACTGCATCTGAAGTCATTGAGCGGCCTTCGTTCGCCGACCCACGTGACCTTGTAACCCCGTGGCGTTTACCTGCCGGTGCGACGATGCTCCGAATGACGCACTCCGGCGTTTAGCCTCGCCCGATCCACGCCCGGCTGTTCTGCGCGCCGCGCTGCGACGGGGGTGGGTTGCCTTAGCCCATGAGTGGCGTCGTGTAGTTGTCAGTCGCCGCCGGATTCGTGAATACTATCGGTGGGCGACGCATCGTCATTGCCTTTGCCCGTGATCGATCGGACGAGAGCGACGACAGAGGGCGTGCGGCGGAAGCGAGCGCGCGTGCTTGATCTTTTTCGCGAGCTCCGAGACTGCGACGCATGCGTAGGGCAAGCGTTGGCCTCGTGGCGGTCGCGCTCGTTCTCGCCGTCGGTTGTTCGAGCTCGAATGACGGGTCAAGCTCAGAGTCCACGGCGGGCTCCAGCGGGCGTGGCGGTTTCGGAGCGAGCAGCGCGGGCGCGCCCGGTCAGGCTGGCACCCGGCCGCGGTCGCGCTTGTGTGCAGAACTTCGCGTGCAAACTCTCGCCGCCGCCGAGCACCCGTGATCTCCACCAAGACTGCGTGGATCGCATCAATCAGTTCCTCACCCAGTGCGCGTGCTTACCCGCGCTCACGCGCCGCACGGACGGCGAGGCCTGCGCCGATCAAATGGCGGGGTACGACGCCTCCATGAACAAGGCGCATGCCGGGATTCGTCGCCGAAGGGGCCCAGGGCTTTGACCCACTCGACCATCACCGACGATTTTGGCGAGGCCTCGCTACCCAAGGGTACTTTCAGCGAACTCAAGACCTGGGCGCGCGGGACGGGACGACGCCCTGTCGCCGCGAAAGGCGACGTCGTCACCGCGCGCGCCTCGGTTTGGCGCGAGTCGTCGTGCGGGCGGCTCCCAAAGACCGTGCGCCATTGCTGCAGCGCGGCCCGAGCGCCACGGCGCTTGCCGGCGCGCGTGCGCTCGAACCGATGGTCAAATCGGGGACGCCATTTTTGTCCCCCGAGAGCAGTCGTAAACATCCCATATGAGTGGCACGCCGAGGGCGGTGCGATCCAGTGGTAAGCCATTAATCGCACGCTGGTGATAAAGGGGGGAGGGTGCAATTGCCCTCTGACTATCGCAATTGCTCGGAGGTAGTTACCCAGAATGCGTGAGCGTCGCACGTCGTGCGATTGATGCGCGCGGTTGCTGGAGAACGAAATGCAAACATCGAAGCGTATCACTGCCAATCTTTGTGTACTCGGCGTCTTCCTCGCGGCTACTTCGGCCTGCGGTTCCTCGAACGATGATTCTCCGGACGGCGCCGCGGGCTCGACGAGCTCTGCGGGCTCGAAGGCGGCGGGCGGCGCGCCCGGAAGTGCCGGCAGCTTGGCCAATCCGGGAACGGGTGGTGCGGGCGCCAGCAGTGTCGCTGCGGCCGGCAGCGGCGGAACGACGGCCGGCCCCGGCGGTGCGCCGGGAGTTGGCGGCACGTTCGGCAGTGGTGGCGCGGGTGGTGCTAGCGGCGGGTCTGCCGGGAAGGCTGCAAATGGTGGCTCTTCGTCCACGGCCGGTGCAGGCGGTAGCCCAACCGGTGCGGCGGGTACGACGGGTACCGGGGGCGGCGGCAGTGGCACGTGCACGAAGGGCCAGACCAAGGGCAATCAAGTGGCGGTGATTGGCGAGTCGTTCATCGCCGCGACTCACGGCATCACTCAGCAAATCGAAAAACAGGCCAAAGCCAACGGCTCGCTCGGCCAAAACGAGAAATACGTCGACAACTCGGTCAGCGGCACTCTGCTTTCCGGAAGCGACGCAAACGCAATCCCCAACCAGTACAAGAAGGCCGCGCAGGGAGGGATGATCAAATACGTGCTGATGGACGGCGGTGGCAATGACTGTCTGCAGGCGAACAACGGCGATGCGGCATTGACGGCTGCCCAAGCGTTGTTCCCGAACATGGCAAAGGATGGAGTGGAGAAGGTCGTCTATTTCTTCTATCCGGATCCCTTGGGGTCGTTCGCGAGCGGTACGCTCAAGACCTGCCTCGATGCACTTCGTCCGAAGATGAAGGCTCTGTGCGACGGGCTGACCGCTCCCAAGTGCTATTGGATGGATCTGCGCACGCTGTGGAATGGCCATAGCGAATACACATCGGACGGGATTCACCCGACTTCCGCGGGAAGCGTGGCCACGGGCGACGCCATCTGGGAAGTGATGAAGGACAAGTGCGTCGCCCAGTAACGAACGGATGAAACGAGAAGGCGGTCCTGCATGCAAACGCTCGTCCTACTCGTTGCGACGTGTCTCCTTCTCGGCTGCAGTGCAACTTCTCAGCCGGAAGCGGCACAATCCGGGGCCGGTGGTGCCGCGGTTGCGGGCGGGAGGACTGCTGCCGAATCGGCTGGCATCGGCGGAGGGAATGCGGGTGCCGGTCTCGGCGGTACTGCGGGCGCCGCGGCTTCCGCTGGAACCAGCGGATCGGCTGGCGGCGCGCAAGGCATCACGACCGTGACAGAATGCATGATCGCCACGCCCGCACGCTGGACCGCGGGCGTGTACGTGGCGAACTGCAATATCGAAGTCCGTGCCTCCCTCACCATCGATCCCGGGACAATCGTCAAGTTCGGTCACGGCTTTTCTCTGAACGTCCTTCCCGGCGGCACGCTCACGGCGATCGGTAGCGAGGCGCAATCAATCGTGTTCACGTCATTGAGGGACGACGAGCACGGCGGCGACACCAACGGCGACGGGGTGAGTGTTGCCGAAGCGAACGACTGGGGCTGTCAGGGATCCTGTGGCGACCTGAACATCCGGGGTAACGGCTGCGTTCTCGAGCGCGTGCAGGCCCTGTATGGGAGCAACGGCGTTTACATTCAGGCCGCTTCGACCCGCATCGCGAAGTCAATTTTCGCCCACCACGAGAGCTACGGCTTGGTCGTCGATGGTGATTACTCGGTGGAAATGACGCAGCTGACCGAAAACGCCTTCTTCGACAACCACGGCTACCCGATGCATCTGGGAAAGCCGGTATTTCTCGATGCCAGCAACGTCTTTCACGACCCCGAACACCCCGAGCAAAAGAACGGCAAGCAATGTATCGAGCTCGATTCGGACCTCGATCAACTCGTCGTGCTGGGCGTGACCGAGATCGGTTTCCTGTTCAGCGGCCGCCACATCAGCGCCGAGGTTCTCACGCCTCCCGGTGTCATCTTCAAAGCTCGAGACTCGGCGATCTATTTGGATGCGGCGGGAAGTCTCTACAATGGCCCGAACGCGATCTTCACGTCTTACAAAGACGACTCGCTGGGCGGTGATTGTACCGGTGATGGCCCCACCTCGCCCGCCGCCGGCGACTGGGAGGGCCTGCTGATCGACGATGGTACCCAGGCGGACTACGCCGCACCGATTGATTACGTTCGCTATGCCTCGAAATCCGGGACCGGGGTACTACATTGAATGAGCGGTTTTTCGCGAATTGGTGAACTCGGAGGTCGACTGTGAAGAGCGAATCTGCGTGGTGGCTTGCGGCAAGTCCGTTGGTATTCGTGCTGGGCTGCGGAAGCGCGAATGATTCATCGGCCCCCGCCGACGGAGGTGCGCACAACGTGGCGGGCACTTCATCGGGGGGGCCCGCGAGTGCGGGCGCAGCAACGAGTAATGCGGGCACGACCGCGAGCAGCGGCGGGACGAGCGCAGGCGGAGCCCCCGCCTCGTCGGGCGGCACGTTGGCGGCTGGCGGTGGCCCGAGCAACGCGGGAATGGTCGGCATCGGAGGCGCAGGCGGAAGTGGCGGCGCGGGCACGGCCGGCGGCGCGGGAGCTCCGAGCGGCACGGGTGGCAGCTCGCCCGGTTGTGGCTCCCCGAACACCACGTCGAGCTGCAGTAAATCCGGCACCAAGTGTAGTCTCGACGTCGGCGGTACCGCGCGTACTTATTACCTGCAGCTGCCCAGCAACTACAGCTCGTCGAAACCGTACCCGGTTGTCTTCCAGTTTCACCCACTCGGCGGCAGCGCCGAACAAGCGCTCAACATGTATCGGATCAGCACGGGCTTGCCCGAGGCGATCTACGTCACGCCTCAAGGGCTCACCGGCAACGACGACAACGCAGGCTGGGCGAACACGAACGGTCGCGATATCGCGTTCACCAAGGCGATGGTGAGCACCGTCCAGGGGAGCTACTGCGTCGACAACAGTCGTATCTTCTCGACTGGCTTCAGCTACGGCGGCATGATGTCATTCGCCATCGGGTGCGAGATGTCGGATGTATTCAGGGCGATCGCCCCAATGTCCGGCGCGCTCTATAGCGACCCTTCCTGCAAGGGTACGGGGCCTGCCATTGCAATGTGGGGAGCCCACGGCGCAAGCGATACATTCGTGCCCACGGCGGACGGCCGCTCCGCACGCGACAAGATCCTCAAACAAAATCATTGCGGGACTGAAACCGTGCCGATCGACCCGAGCCCTTGCGTGTCTTATCAAGGTTGCGATGCGGGGTACCCGGTGACTTGGTGCGAGTGGAATGGCGAACACGCCATCCCCAACTTCGGCAGCAGCGCCATCGCCGCGTTCTTCAAACAGTTCTGAGCGCGTTGCGCTCGATTGGCCCGCGAACGGCCTGTCTTTTCTTGAACCATTTCAGAGCACTTGGAGCGTCTGCTGGGTCGGCGGTCGCGCACGCGGGCCGCGCGAAAGGCTCCCGCTCATTGGCTCGTATCTCGACCCGAACAACAAGCAGATGGTGAACCTCGCGCAGCGGCATGGGTTCCTGCTCGTCCCGCTCGGTTACCAGGCGGCTTACGGCACCTTTCTCCGTCAGCCCGCCGTCTTCGCCCAGCCCGCCGAAGCGAGCAAAAGATCGCGCGATCACCTCTGAAAGCGAGACGACCAACGAGCTCAGCGAGAAAGGGGTGATCAACGTCGTCCTCCAGCTTGGTGCAAAATATTCAGAGTACTGGGCCGGTCTCGCGCCGATGTCCGGGCCGCAGGAGAGTGGTTATCTCTGGGAGAAGATCCGCCGGATGCCGAACTTCGTCACGGAGGGAACTCACGCGAGTCTTTGAGCGGGACAACGCTTTCGAAGCCGGTCTCGGTCAATGCCAGCGGGAGCGGCCCACACAAAGGTGACCGTAGAGACGAACGCCCACTGAGGCATCAAGGAGGGCACGATCTATCGACCTACCGATCTGGGTGGCAGTGAGAAATATCCAATCTTCGTTTGGGGGAACAGGGCTGCTCACGAGACGGTTTATCGAACACCGCGGCGATGGCCGAAATCGCATCGCATCGAACGGATTCTCGTGCGGTGCCCTGATGTCGGAGGGCACCGCAGGCGACCCGCGCATGACGAGCGTGGGCATTACCAGCAGTGGGCTGACCGGTGCGGACCAAGCTTTCTACAAGACGGTCCACACGCCGTTTCTGATCATCCTCGGCGGCACGAGTGACATCGCCTATGAGAACGGAAAGCGCGACTACGACAACATCAGCGCACTTGGTTTGCCGACAATGCTCTTTAGCAAGAACATCGGGCACGGCGGTGACCTCGGCCAGCGGCAAAGGCGTGCTCGTTGGCAGCAGTTGTACGTATTGCAGCAACACCGCGTGGGAAGTGAAATCGAAGAACATTCCGTAGGCATTGCACGCGCGGATTCTTCTCGGTGCCGCCTCGACTTGCCACGGCTCGGTGGGCGTTGTCGGCACGCGGTTGAGTTTGTCAGGCAATCGCCCGTACAGGTTCGCCCTGGGCGTCGTTCGCTCGCGTAAGCGTCTCGCGACGAGACGCGGCGGATAACTACAACGGATAATTTGAATGACGAGGAGGGGACGAGTTTGGTCTCTCCCTTCGGGGTGAATGTGTCATTAAAATGAACTGTTGATCGGCCCTCGCGCCCTCTGCTTAGTACCACCGGGATCCAAACTATGCCTTCGACCACCATTCAGTCTTGCGCCGTAGTCGCAGCTTTCGCGATCTTCGCCTGTTCTGCCGAGTCCACTACTCCAGACTCCACCTCCGATGGAGGCTCGACGAGTAGAGGCGGCATGAGCAACGCGGGTGGCTCGGTCGTGAACCACGGGGGAACACCCGGAGGGGTGAACACCGCAGGTGCAGGCGGGAGTTCCGCGGGCGGCCAGCCGGGGATCGGCGGCTCTCCGTTCGGCGGCTTTCAGGGCGGCGCGTCGGGCGGAATCGCCGGCAGTGGCGTCGGCACGGGAGGCCGATTCGGGTTCGGCGGCAGCGGAGTCGGGACCGGGGGAACCGGTGCTGGAGGCAAAGCGAGTGGCGGCGGTGGTGCGGGCGGAAAGGCATCTGCGGGCGCGGGCGGAGCGGGCACGGCTGGAGCGGGCAGCGGTGGCGCCGCGCCGCTCGACTGCAACGCACCCATGCCGACCGGTGGCACGAAACGCACGGGAGACGGTCGAGGTGGCAAAGACAACCTCGCTTGGGAACTTTGGGCCAACAACCCGAACAACGGCAGCATCACCACGTTCAGCACGCCCGCGTTCGAAGCCGATTGGAACAACGCGGGCGACTTCTTGGCCCGCATTGGCTACGAGTGGGGCAACGCTGGCAAGAGCTACGACACGTACGGTGCGATCACCGCGCAGTTCGCGTACAAGAAAACGGGCACTGGCGGTGGCTACTCGTACATCGGCATCTACGGCTGGTCGAGCAACCCCTGTGTCGAATGGTACATCGTCGATGACTCGTACAACGGGATGCCGGTCAACCCGGGCAACACCACCAACAAGGGCACGGTGAAGATCGACGGGGGTGACTACATCCTGTACACGCGCCAGACGACCGGAACGGGCGGGTCGCGCTGCAGCGGCGTCTCGAACTGGGCGCAGTATTACAGCATTCGAAAGACCGCTCGCCAGTGCGGCACGATCTCCATCACTCAGCATTTCGATGCGTGGAAGGCCGCCAGCATGCCGCTCGGCAACCTGCTCGAAGCCAAGATCCTCGTCGAGGTCGGCGGCGGCAGCGGCAGCGTCCAGTTTCCCGTGGCCAACGTGGCAATCGCGAAGTGAGCGGGTCCGCCCGCGCCAAGTGTCGGGGTGAGCCGCGGTTCAGCCGCAGCTCGAGGGCAAGGCTGACGGCAACGACCACATCGCGTCCACGCCGTCGATCGCGTGACACCTCCGGCTCACCTCCGGCTCACCTCCGGCAGCTAAGTGCGTGCGCCCAACGCAAGCGTGGTACCGAGCACGAGGACTGGCCGGGTCGGCGCTGGCGCTGGCTATTACACGTCCACGACGAAGACGTGACAGTGAAGGACTTCTACACCATGAACGATTGGAGGCTGTACTCCACGGCGGACATGGTGAACGCGAGAATCGGCGTCGGCGAATCCAAGACCGCGACCGGCCCGTTCATGGATCCGCTGGGAAGCAGCTGGCCGCTAGCGGGTCGATGACGACAGCCGCGTGAAGGCGGTGTCGGCCACGGGAGCTGGGTGTACCAGGGCGCCAAGGGCGTCTCGCTTTCCCTAGCCGCTGCGTGGTTCAGGGTTCACTTGTTGGGCGATACTGCCAACCAAATATTTCTGTGGCCCAAGCTGCACCTTCTGCAGCGACAGCCGCGTGAAGGCCGAGCAGAACAGCCTGATGACCCAGGAGGCCTGCGAATCAGAGAGCCATGTTCTTGGTTTCTATTTTCCAGCCAGTGTCGGCGCAGAGCCGGCAATTCGCACCGTAGAACCAGGGCCGAAGTGCGTCGTCGCCCATGAGGTGCACGCGCATCCAGGCGCGGACGGCACCGTTGTCTGAGGTATTCGGCGTACAGCGCAGGCAAGGTCGTCACCGCATCCAAAGCATTCTTCTCGCCAACACAACCGACGACGTGGTCCATGCCGCCGCAAAGAACATGGCCGCTCCGGGCCGGTTTCGTGAACCATGGGCCCTTCGATGGGCACAGGGGTCACGATGCGAGCATCACTCGAGGCTTGGCTGGTCGCCACGGCGCCTGGTGAGTGAGTGCCGCTCGTCGCCTCCGCCCCCCCTCAGGGCTGCCGTTCCCGGTGCCCGCCGCGCTACTGGACGCAGCTGAGCGGCCGCCCGCGTCCGAGCTGCTGCAAGCCCAGGTCGAAATGGCCACGCTCAGCGCGAGTACCAGGCCCTTGGAATCTTCCAAGCGTTTCATCGTACAACCCTCGGTCAGCGTGATGATGCTGGTGGAGAGCAGTGTCACGCTGACGCGAAGATTGGTTCAACAAAACGACCCCGCTCGGTCAGCGCTGTAAGCGGTTGTACGCGCTGACGATGGCGCGGAACGAGGCGAGGGCCACGTCCTCGTGCTCACCGACGCCGTAGCGCGCTTGGCCGCTGCTGCGTAGCGCCACGTAGGCGACCGCTCGCGCCGTCGCGCCTTCCGCGGCGGCGTGCTCGGAATAGTCGGCAAGTTCGAGCTCAGCGCCCACACATAGCGATAGCGCGTGCATGAACGCTTCGATCGGGCCCGCGCCGTCGCCGCGAAATTCCGCCGTTTTGCCCGCGTGGTGGAAGCGCGCGGTGACTTCGCAGCGTGAGCCCTCGTGCTTGCGATCGACGCCCGCACTGCCGAGCGCGAGCGGCCCTGCGGCCTCGACGTACGTGCTGCGAAAGAGCGCGAGCATGGCCTCGGCCGAGTACTCTTCGCCGCTTCGATCGGTGTGAATTTGGACCTCGCGGCTCAGTTCGATGGCTAGCGCGCGCGGCAAGCGTAGGCCATAGTCGCGTTCGAGCACGTGGGCGATGCCGCTCTTGCCCGACTGGCTGTTGATGCGAATCACTGGCTCGTACCCGCGGCCGATGTCGGCAGGGTCGATGGGAAGGTAGGGCACCTCCCAGAGCCTGCCGTCGGTCGCTTCCATGGCTTTTTGCCCCTTGTGGATGGCGTCTTGATGCGAGCCGCTGAAAGCGGTGAACACTAGGGCGCCCGCGTATGGGTGGCGTGGGTGAACGGGCAGCTTGGTGCTCTCTTCGATCACCCGTACCAGTTCCGGCATGTCCGTGAACACGAGACCCGGATCGATACCGTGCGAGTACAAGTTGAGCGCGAGCGTCACGATGTCCACGTTGCCGCTGCGTTCGCCATTGCCCAGCAACGTGCCCTCTACGCGCGTGGCGCCGGCCAAGAGCCCGAGCTCCGCGCAGGCGACGCCCGTCCCGCGGTCGTTGTGTGTGTGGAGGCTGAGGATCACGCTGTCTCGGCGCTTCAAGTGCCGATCGAACCATTCGATGCGATCCGCGTACACGTTGGGCGTCGTGACTTCGACGGTGGTGGGCAGATTCAGGATCAGGGGGCGCTCCGGGCTCGGATCCCAGGCTTCGACGACCGCTTCACAGACTTCGAGTGCGTAGTCGAGCTCGGTGCCGGTGAAGCTCTCGGGGGAGTATTGGAACGTCACCTCGGTGCCGCGCAGCTTGTCGGATTCTGCTTTCACCCAGCGCGTTCCCTGAACGGCCAATTCCAGAATCTCGCGCTTCGATTTGCCGAAAACCACTCGCCGCTGCAACTCCGACGTCGAGTTGTACAAGTGCACGATCGCGCGCTTGGCACCGACGATCGACTCGAAGGTGCGCGCGATCAGTGGCTCGCGTGCTTGCGTGATCACTTGCGGCACCACGTGCTCCGGCAAGACGCCGCTCTCGATCGCCCAGCGAATGAAGTCGAAGTCGGTCTGCGACGCGGAGGGAAACCCGAGCTCGATTTGTTGGAAGCCGACCGCGACCAAGAGCTCGAGCAGCGCGCGCTTGCGCTCGTGGCCCATCGGGTCGGGCAAGGCTTGGTTGCCGTCGCGCAGATCGACGCTGCACCAAGTGGGCGCGCGCTCGAGCGCGCGGCTGGGCCAACGGCGGTCAGGCAGGTGGACGCGTTCAGGGGCTCGGTAACGGGTGAAATCGAAGGACATCGTGGTCTCGGAGTATGGGCTCCGGAGAGGAACGACGCCGCGCTTCGACCTCTCCGCAGCAGTTGCGGAAGAGGATTCGTGAGACGCTTCAGGCTACTGGCTGCGTTTCACACCTCTCCCGCGCTGCTAAGAAGCAGGAGGGGGAGGCGGGAAAAACGGGCGCAGGAGCTCAAGCGGTGTAGAAAGTATGCGAGGCCCGCTTCGGCTGTCAAGTGACCCCGCTCGGGGCTCTTCCTGAACGCGCGGCAGTCGAGGGCACCGCCTTGCGCTAGATTGACGGCTCGAGGAATCACGTGGCGCCCCTGCAGTTCGTTCGTCGTATTTGGCAACGCCATCGCTGGAGCGTGCCGCTGTCGCTGGTCTCGACGGTATTCTTCGCCAAGCTCGGCTCGGAGGTGAGGGAAAACGAGCTCGATGCCTTCGACGCCGCGATGCAAACCCTGGTCGATGGCTGGCGTGGGTCATTCGACCCACTGATGGTGTTTCTCACGACGGGCGGCGGCTTCTACCCCATGGTGCTGTTGGTCACGGCGTCGGTGATCTTGCTCGCGTCGGCGGGTAAGGGCCGTGAAGCGCGATTCTTGCTGCTCAGCTCTCTCGGTTGCGTTCTCTTGAACTTGTTTTTGAAATGGCTTTTTCATCGGGCGCGGCCGTTTGCCGAGCCCGCCTACTTGTTGCCGCGTCCGCATTCGCTGTCTTTCCCGAGCGGCCACACCATGGGTTGTGCCGGCGCAATGGGCGGTCTGGCGGTGGTGGTGCGCGTGTTGCGCCCACCGCGAGCGATCTGGATTTCGTTCGCGGTGATCAGTGCGGCGATGATCTTGGGCGTGGCATTGTCGCGCGTGTACCTTGGTGCGCACTACCCGTCGGATGTGCTCGGTGGGCTGTTCGCCGCCGCATCGTGGGTCAGCGCGCTCACGGGCTGGTTCTATCCGCGGCTTTTGCCGCACGAGCGCACGACCGCCGCCGCGCCCTGAAGCGCGCTGCGACACAGAGCGCGAACAACAGCGCACACGAAGCCGGCAATTGCCGCGAGCGTGGCGGCCCCGCCAGCGCGCAGCCGCCGGAGGCTTCGCTCGAGTCGCCGGAGGGCGTGGGTGCTGTACTCAACGTCAGCGCAAACGGCGCGTCTTTTTTGCTGGTCGTGATGCCACTCACGACCACGATGCCTTCGCCGAGGAGTTCGGCTGGGAGCGGCGTTGCGCGGTCGACCTGCGGCAGACCGTTGACGAATGGCAGGAGCAGGCCGCGGTTGCGTGAGGGGTCCGTGTCCAGCTCTACCAGTACCGGTGTTTCTCGGCGAGCATGGTAATAAAATGAGGCGAGCCCGGAGGTGATGGCTTGCGCGCGGTCGCCCGCCAGCTCCGTGACTCCGACCTCCGGATAGTCCAATGCGTTCAAATAGCCACCCGTGCCGGTGCGCGCGCCCGTGGCGGCATTCCAAGCCGCGAACCGTGGAAACTCCTCCGCGAGCGAGCTTTGCATCGTTTGCAGCACGGCGTCCGTCGCGACGAGCGCGGAGGTTCCCCGCTCGGCCTCCGTTTCCAAGATCGAGCGCACGATCGCTTCGCCGTGGCGCTGGCTCAGAAACACGGGCCAGATCGCGGAGCCGTACAGGAACCCCGCCGTGACGCCGCCCGGGGGGGCATCCAGCGAACGGGCACTTTGGCTGAAAAAAGCCGGTAGATTGCGCTCCAAGTCAGTCAGAGCCGGGTACAACGCCTTGGTAGCCCATTGCGCGCTGCCTTCGGCCCAAAAGCGATCGAGCTCCGCGTCATAGGCATTCTGAACGGCGTGAAAGGTTTCGTGCGGGAGCACGGTGCGAATGCCGATCTCGGCAGTCGCGTAAGACTCGGCGTAGTCCGACTTGGCCAAGATGTAGCTCGCGCATTGCGCGGGACTCGTACTGGCACAGCGTCCGGATTCAACCACGGTGGTGCCGTCGGCGCCGCGCATGCTCACGAGGTAGACATCGAGGCGAGCATCTCCACCGTTCGAACCGCAGTCGGGGGATAGCTCATCGGTCAGCGGCGGGCGAAAGCCCATCGCAGTGTAGCGGGTCAACGCGTCACCAGTGACGTCGGCGACCTTCACCACGTCGTCAGGGACGCCGTCGGAACGGGAGCTCTCGAGCTTGACTGCGTGTGGGCCGTCCGTCGCGTACCAGACCAGAACGTGCGCATTCCCGAACGAGTTCACGGTGGCCGCGCCGTATTCGTAGCTGCCCGCGCCGCCGGGGTCGGTTGGCCTCGTGCACTCGTCAGCGAACGCAGGCTGCGCCGTCAGGAGCGCAGCGCTCAGGGCGACGCCCAATGTGGCCGAGAAAGTGTTCACCCGGCAGAGATTGGCTCAGCCGCGCACCGGCCGCTATGGGCAAGCCAACGAGACGCTATTGGGTAGAGACCGCGACGCCAAAGGGGCCGCCTGCGCGCTGTCCGGATTCGATCACGATCGTGTAGTCGCCGGCCGGGACGTCATTCACGGTGAAGCTCGAAGCATAGCCACCGTTCATGCCGTCGTCGTTGCAACCGAGAGAAGTACTGGTGTCGGCGGCGCAGGCAGGCATCAGGTAAAGCACAGTGTCGACGCTCGTCTCGGGGCGCTGAGTAGTGACCGTCAGTTGGCTCACGGGGTTGGCCAAGTGCAAGCTCACCGTCGCTTCGGGAAAGTCGACATTTTCCGGGTTGCTGCAAGACGCCGGTGGGTCCCAGAGGCTCACGCCGTCGATTCGCCCCGCGGCGGTCGTGATCCCGATTTCTGGATCGAGCCGGGCATCAGCGGCACACTCGGTGGTGCGCGCGGTTTTCAGCTTCGCGCATTTGCCCTGGGTGGGAGAGGGCCCCGGGCCGCACACATAGTCTTGAATGCAGGCGATGAAGCCTCGCGGGTCACACGTGACCCCATCCCCCGCGCGCGTCACGTACGCCAGATCCGCGGTGGTCGGGGTGCTCTGATGCCCGAGTGAGTCGATGGCCGTCACACGCACTCGGCTCACGATCTTCTCGACGTTGGCGACCGGGTTCTCTTGCTCGAAGAATACGCCGCCGAGCGAGCGGTTCTGCGCCGTGTAGTCGAACGTCGTCGTCATCTTGTCGGGGTCGATGATGACGGGCTTGTTGCTCGAGTCGAGGAACTCCACGTGCAGGATCGAAACATCGTCGTCGGGATCGGTCCCCCGCGTCAGGATGGTTGGGCCGCGCCAGTATTTGACCTCGGCGATGGTCGGGGCGACACCATCCGTACATTTGCTCGGGGTACCGCTGCAAGATTGGCCCAATGGGCAACGATCCTCGACGTTGCTGGGATCGCATTCGTCGCCCAGTTCGAGCTCATTTTGCGCAACGATCTCCACTTCGACCTCGTCGGTCGTGCGGTCCCTGCCGTCGATCAAACTGACCTTGGCTTTGACCAGCTTGTCGATATTGGCGATCGAAGCGGTCGTGACGGTTGCCGTGAACGAGGTCTCTTTTGACGGTACCCGTGTGTCGAACGGGATCCGCCCATCGGCCGCGCTCGCCGCGCCGTCCCAAGCGCCGTCAAACACCTTTACGGGCATACTGTCTCGATCCAAGAACGTGACCGCGATGCTTTGCGCGCCGGAATCGGGTTGCGTGCCCGCGACCGTGAAGCGAATGGCATCGCCCAAGCGGCCGATCACGTGGGCCTCGACGTTGGTCAGCGAAAGCACCCCGGTGCCGTTGGTCGTTCCCGAATTGCCGGCCGTCCCATTGCTTCCGCCCGCGCGTGCGCCGTTTCCGCCCGAGCCCTCGCCGCTGTCACCTTCACCGTTGCCGTTGCCCGCGCGTGAGTTTCTTCCCGCCTTGGTCTGCCCACCGCCGCCCGCATCCGGATCGACGGGGGTTCCAAGGTCGCCGCACGCGGCTGCGAATCCAATCAACGAGGCGAGAAGCAAGCCGCGGGTTCTTGTCATGGCTGGGCGCACCAAAGCAAAGCGCGTGCCTCCCCGTCTCAACGGGAGAACGCCGATGAACGCGCGGATCCGCGTTCGTCGTTCACGTCGCTCATTCGCCGAGCGTCAACGACTTGGCGCGTGTCACGCGGCTGACGCCAACAAAAAGCGAAACGCCACGCGGGTCACCGCGTGGCGTCTTCCGTCACTAGTCGCGAGTTAGAATCAGAACTCGCAGTTCGAGCGGGCGGCGTTCGTGCCGCTGCCTTCCCCAAACCCGATGTCACCGTCGCCCGTGCCGCAGTCGAGGATGTTCTCTTCTGTGCCGCCGCCACCTTCGAGCACGTCGTCGCCGCCCAAGCCGCTCAGCGTGTCGTCGCCTGCGCCGCCCACCAGTTCGTTCGCACTGGGGTTGCCCGTGATGGTGTCGTCGTCAGGGGTACCGATGACGTTCTCCATGTCGAGGGCGAGCAAGTCACCTTCGCTGGCCTCACCAGAACCCACGCTGGGGTTCAGGGTGACGACGACCGGACCCGCACGGGTGGAGTAGTCGATGGTGTCGACGCCCGTTCCACCCGAGATGGTGTCGAGGCCGTCGCTCGTCGCACCCGTGAGGAACGTGTCGTCTCCCGCGCCACCGTTCAGGGTGTCGTTACCTGCGTCACCCGTAATGACGTTGTTCGAGGCGTTGCCGGTGATGACGTCGGCGACGGCGGTGCCGAGGATGTTCTCGACGTCGGCTTTGCAGTTGTCGCCTTCGCTCGTCGAGCCGGTCATACCGTCGTTGGCGGCCGAGCCGTCCATCGTCACGGTGACGCCCGCGACGCGCTGCGAGTAGTCAAGCGTGTCCGTGCCCGCGCCACCATTGAAGATGTCGCCGCCGTTCGAGGCCGTCTCTTCGTCGAAGGTGTCGTTGCCGTCGCCACCGTTCAAGATGTCCGCACCGGCCGCGCCGCGCAGCGTGTCGTTGCCGGCGTCGCCGTTCAAGGTGTCCGCGCCCGAGTCACCGATTAGCGTGTCGTTGCCCGGGCCACCGTTGAAGGTGACGGCCACGCCGGCCGCCGCGGTCAAGCTGTCGTTCACGGTGCCGCCGGTCACGATTTCGACGTCACTCTTGATGTCGTCGTTTTCGCTGGCGATACCGTCATTCGCGGTCGCGCCCACCGTGACGGTCACCGCGGCGGTGCGCAGGGCGTAAGAAACGGTGTCGACGTCGGCCCCACCGTAAAT
>Ga0247757_10000236_pt1 | contig 46246 bp, 70 predicted proteins | sample UWRJL126311R4_FD_180929 | JGI IMG/M metagenome (GOLD analysis project Ga0247757, IMG submission 180929) | Plant litter microbial communities from Arlington Agricultural Research Station in Wisconsin, United States - UWRJ-L126-311R-4 | ecosystem: Environmental > Terrestrial > Plant litter >... | reverse complement strand
CCTACATGGTTGTAATACAAAACCTCAATAAAAAATGGGTATCCAGAATCTTGCATCCATTTAGAAAGCTGTCCTATTGAATTTCCGTGTATTTTACTTTGTTCAATCCTTTCTAGAGTAACAAAATCATCACCTAAATTTATTGCGTTTGCTACGGCATATAATCCGCATCCGTAAGATTCTTTTTGTATGTATTTCATATCGTTTTAATTAAATATTTCTTTTAAAGCTGAATTGGTGAGGGTTAAATCGTATTTTACGAGTCTTTCAACAGTTTTAAGCTTTTTAAAACTTATTCCAATCCAATTGTTTCCGGAAACTATGTATTTTTTGTCATTTGAAATATTCCACCCGCTAAACAACACTCGTTGCTGTGCCTCAAAATAATCTATACAATCATCCATGCCTTTTGGATTAAGATAGTCAAAATATTTAAATTTTTCAGGCTCTTTCAACGGCACACCATCCAATGTACAGGGAATGAAATAACTCAACTTTAATTCTTTTGAAAGAAATTTGGCGTAATTAGTTATTCTATCAAACCCTAATGCTTTTAGGCTAATGTTTGCTGAATTGCAAAAGTTGATTTTCTCTGAAAGGTTAATAACAAATTCAACCATCCCGATTAATTTTGTATTCTGATTATTGTTTTCCATTTTTAAAAGGTGTTAATATATTGGAGGTTGTGGTTTGATTATTGGCTGATAATGGGTCAGTTCATTTGTGAACAAATCGATGTCAAAATTATCGTCTGGATTAAACCAAAAACAGGAAATTGTACCATCTGGAAAAAGACCGAAAAAATCACCCATTTCATTAGGTAAATTACTTGCATTAGTCTCTATTTTAGTCCATCCGTTGTTGTCTTCAATGCCTCGTAATGACTTAGGGCGCATGAATTTTGTTTTGTTCCAGGTAACAGGGTCTAAAACACCTTTTTGATCTATCATAGATGCATCTATCCCAATTGAACGTAATTGATGTTCAAAAACTTGCCGGTCGGTTGTTCCAGAAGAAAACCATCCGTTTTCGTCTACTTCCATTTCAACGGTTTGCCAATGTTCTCCATATGCTACTTTAATAGCGTTCGCTTTAGATTCTTTTGTGTTGATCATGATTTTTATCTTTAATCGTTAGTATTGAATGTTTCGGTGAAGTAGTCTAACGATGTTTTATTTATTTTATGCGGAATTAATATTCCATTTCGGAATCCAATTTCAAAAGCTTCTTTAATCTGCATTTCTTCTTCCGGTAATGCTTCTTTAAGGATTTTAATTGCGTATCTCATTGCGTCATCCATATCGTTGCATCTTTGTGATACAGGGTTATGATATAAATTTAATTCCATTTTCTCAATTGCATTTTGTATAGCGCTGTTTTGTTTCATGGTTTCTGTTGGTTAGGTTAGTTTTATCCATCCGTATTCTATCTGTTTTTCGACGGATAAGCCGTTAAACGGGATTGCGAAGCCTTTCGAACGCAGGTAATCAATAGTGTGAATTGGCATATTAAAATTGTCCAACTTAAAAACTTCAAGTAATGATTCTTTCACCGCTTGTATGGTTGTACTATAACTAAACGGGGGCTCGTCGAAACTTCCATTTAATCTTCCTATTTCAATCGATTCTTCATCCGTTATAGATGATAATGGGCGTAGTTCTAAATAATCATCCTTATGGCTACCAGCAACTAAATTAAAACCATCAACAGTAAAATTTTGAACACTATGAGTCGCATTACAAATTAACTTCTGACCGAAGTATAACGCAAATAATTTTCTTCTATTCTCAATTGTATTTTCCAAGGCATATAACAGGACAGTTCTTCTAATGTGAGTGAGTTCATTTTTTAAGTTTTAAATATTAAAATCTGCATTGTAATCCTTACCGCCTTTCATTGTGTCAAAATCAGGCTCCGTAGTTGTAGAATAACCGCAATTGTGATTCACACATCGGTGTTCTTCCCATTCAAAATCATCGAATCCATCGTTGGTGATAATAATCTCGCTTCCGCATTCTGGACATTGGTCAGCATCTCCCCACAGTAAAATTTCACCAATCATTTTCATAATATCTCCGGTAACATACGGCAAGCCAATAACAGTGACAAATTCCCATAGAGGAATATTTGATTTTTCCAAAACTTCTTTTACAGTCTGTCCGGCGTCGGTGAAATGGTTTTCGATACATCCTAAATCATCAAGTCCATCAATAACTTTGTCGATCAATGATTTTGAAGAAATCTCCAAAGCCAGACATAATACTTCCATGGCTTTGCCCGTCTTTAAAGTTAATGTTTTCACGATATATGTTTTTTGTTTAACGCAAATATATGATTTTATTTAATGCGAAATGTTGTTTTTGTTTAATTTTTTTGTAAATATTTTCAAAACAATGTTAATGTAGATTTTTTTTCTTGGACTATAGCTTTATGATTTGCCGAGTTTAGCGAAAAATAACTTTCTTTTAGTTCTATGCTAATTGATTTACGATTTAGTTTAATAGCCGAAAAACCTTCTGATCCAATACCACCGAAAGGACTTAAAACAGTATCTCCTTCATTACTATATAAATGCAATATTCTTTCTATAGTATCTAATTGTAATGGCGCAATGTGTTTTTCATCGTTACCGTCACGGCCAGATCGATATTGTAAAGTTCTTCCGTAATCGATATCCATCCATACGGGAGATGCGTATTTTTGCCAAAGGTCAACCGGTAAATAATTTAATTGACTTGGATCTTTATCTTGATGGGCTATCGGTATTTCATTGTCTCCTTCATTCCTGAAAAACAAAATATAATCTGGTATACCAACACGGCTCATTACTGAGTCCTTTTTTATTGTTTTATGCAATAATCCCAATGCTTTTGTTCTTTGCATTTCTGTGACAGGGTTTTTCCATATTGTTGTACGGGCATGATAAATAAACCCCTGATCCTGGAACCAGTCTATTAACATTCCTGAAAAATCACGCAAACCTATATAGCCTTCTTTCCCTTTTTGGATTGGTAGGTCCATACAATGTATGGCACATATACGGCCCGGCTTAAGTGTTCTTTTTAATTCTGGTATGAGATATTTAAAATGATGCTCAAATTGTTTATAGTCAGATACATTTCCCATATCTTCTTCTTTATCGCTATAAACGTACAATTCTGCAAATGGAGGTGAAAACACAATTATATCTGCGCAATTATCATTTAATTTTTTTATTTCCTGTACACAATCTCCATTTATTAAATGGTAATCGTCTGTTTTAATCTCTTTGGATGGTATCATAAATTTTGATTTAGATGATTTATAATTAGTTTGTGCTGAATATTTTGACATTTCTCGAATACGTTCAAAATGTTGTTTTTCTTTTTCCAATATTGACGCTCTTACATTTGTTTGGCTTTCCGGTATTAATATATGTATTGTGACTTTTTGTTTTTGCCCAAATCTATAGCACCGTCTTACTGCTTGATAAAATTGTTCAAATTTAAAATCATAGGACATGAATACCATTTGACTACATTGTTGATAATTCATTCCAAATGAAGCAATAGATGTTTTTGTGACAAGTGTTTTAAATTCATTTTTTGAAAACCCATTTAAGTTTTTTGCTTTGCATTCTGCTTTGTCAGATCCTTGAACATTAACAGCATTATCTAATAGTTTTGATATTGCATCAGTTTCAGAATTTTTCAGCCCCCAAACTATCCATTGATTGTTATTTGAATTAACTAATTCTAATGTTTTTAGAATTCTTTTATCAAAAGATTTATTTAAATCTTTGTGTAACTCTGTTGCTGAAACAGAAACATCTCCGAAAAGATTACTGCTATCATTTTCCATTTTTATAATATGTTCAATATATTCTATCTCAGGTAAGTCGTATCCATCAGAATTAAATCCAAGTGTTGCCGGATTGTCAATAGCGATACTCCAACTTGCTACATATTTCCAAAATGCATCTTTTGCATGCTTCCTTAATCTCCATTTTGAAGTCTCTCCACCATCATGAACAAAAAACATGGCCAACATTTCTGCGTAAGACATTCCTCCTAAAAATTCGCTATGCTGTCCTAATTCCATATGATCGTTAGGTGACGGCGTGGCAGTGCAACACAGTTTATAATGAAAATTTTTAAAAGATGATAATATTAAATCGGATGTTTTACCATCTTTACCTTTTAAAATACTACTCTCATCAAGAACGCACCCCCCATATTTTGACAAATCCAAATTGTGTAATTGTTCATAATTGTTAATATCAAAGCAATCTATTTCAATCCCAAACTTTATGCTTTCTTCTTTAGTTTGTTCAACCACCGCCAGAGGTGCTAAAATAATAACAGGTTTTTTTGTTTTGATAGATACTTGTTTTGACCATTCTAATTGAGAAAATGTTTTACCTAAACCACAATCGAAAAAGAAAGCAAAACGCCCTTTTTGCAATGCAACCATAACTCCAAATTTTTGAAAGTCTTTCAGTTTTGGGTTTAATTTGTTTTCTGCTACTTTAAAACCTGACTCCAAAAATGTTTTTCGTTTGGTTTCTAAAAATTCATTATAATTTTTATTCATGTTTTTGTTTTTATGTTCTTAATATTTTTTTATTTTATAACTTGTCTTTTTCTCTTCAAATAATCAATATAATTTTTCATTTCAGGTTTTGAACTCCAATCTGTAATTGTGTCTTCTAGCATTTGCATGTCCATATTCAAAACCATTTTATCAATATCTGATCGTATTTGTTCGTCTTTTTCTTTTGCTGCTTTTTTTTCGCGTAATTTTTTATAATATATCTGGACTGAATTATCAGAAGTCATGCTATTCATTTCCGCTACTTCCCTTTTTTTGTCTCTCTCTAATTGTTCATATTTCATGTCCAAATATTGAGGGATCCATTTTGTCATTACGTTTTGACCATCTAATTTGTAATCTTTTCCATCCCCAATTGTGCCTTGTCTTACCATTTTAAACATTAAAACAATATCTTCAATGGTTTCGTATGGGTATTTTTCTACAATATCCGAGGCCAATAATGCCGATTGTGCCGGAGTTAGTGATTTACCAACATTGAAATTTGAATTAAATCTATTTATCAAATAACAAATTGCCGTTATCGTAGGAATTTCGCCTACGTATTTTTCAAGTTTATATATTTTTAATCCATCGATAGCTTTCGACAGGTTAAGGTTTTTTTCCAAAACAATTAACTCAATGTCATTATTGTCTGCCAAACAGTTTAGCAACTTCATCGACTGCGGATTGTTTAAACTCAGCATTTGTAGTTCCTGTTCCTGGTTTTTTTGTGATTCCATCATTATCATTTTTAAGGTTATCGACCCATGTATATTTAAATCCGCTCCAACTTTTTTCAACACATATTTTAAGCATTTCATTTATATTGGAATTCCGGCTTTCTATTTCTGAAATAAATGCTTTAAAAGCCGTCTCTGTATTCGAGGCTTTTTTATTTTTCCTAACTATCAACCAATCTTCTATTAACTTTTTTTCAAAACCGTAATTTATCAATGCATTCTTGAACACAAATATCTTAGGTTTTGTTTCTTTTTTTAAAAGAATATCATTCTCATTTACATTATCACTAACTGTTACATTAACAGTAACACTATCAGGTTTTCTGGGTTTTAAAATAACCTGTTGGGTTTTTCTGGGTTTTTCTGGGTTTTTTATTTCGTTTGGTCTTCCTCCTTTTTTACCATTTTCTCTACTACGTTCTGCGCGTTGTTCCCATTTTACTAAATCACGTTTTAAGCAATTTTCAAGGTCTATAAACATTAATTTAGTAGTCCTATCAGGAGCAACAGGATTAAGGTCGTTAATGTACCTAAAAAAATGCTTTATTAGCCTTCCGGCCTCATCGTCTTCTAGCTCTTCAAATTTGTGAATCCAATCGGCATAAACAACAACTCCTTTTTTACCTTGCGCCATTTCTGTAGTATTTAAAAATATCTATTCCGGTTTATCTGTTGATGAGTTCAATAGCTAATTTTACCCTCATCTCTAATTTCTTTTTATCTTCCTCCGGAACCTCAAACCTGATGATATTTACGCGTTCAATTCCAGTTTCTTTGTAGATATATGGTAGCTCACCGTCCTTTGCTCTTTCAATAAGCCATGATTGCTCGTCTGACGGCAAACTGCGGTTCCACTCTTTTATCGTTTCAATATCTTCAAAGTAAGGCATGAAAACAATTAGTTCAGCGAATCTTGCGCCCATAATACAAGCATTCGAGACAAGTTGCCAGTAAAATTTCTCACCATCCTTGTGCGCTGCATGTTTATATCCTTTTTCATCAATATAACCGAAACGAATGCGGTCCATAATTTCCTTTCCGTCGATTTTAGCTTTTTTTGTGATGGTCATTTTCTCCATATCAAAATCATAAAGATGGTGTATGAATTGATAAAATGACTTTCGAGTGAGCGGACATTTTGTATCGGTTACTGTTTCGGTAACTATTTTCAATAGCCTTTCCTTTTCCTTGCTGCCATCCGGAGTTCCAACCCATTCAGGATATTTTGGATGCTCATAAGTAATGTCTGAATGAAACTGATATTCCTCTGGGAGAAGTTCGTGTACAATTTTCTCACATAACTTTCCCCACGAAAAAGCGAGTACGTCAACTGAGTTTTCCAAACTGTGTTGAAAAAACCTTTCCATTATACATTCATCAACGTAAGTATAAAATGGCGCTCCTGGTTCGTCATTTGCTTTGCCATTTGACATTAAAGCAACGGCGCCTTCGCTTGAAGAAATTCTTCCTGTTCTTTTATTTGTTAAAGCCATAATAAATTATAATTATTTGTTAAAATCAAATGTTTTTTAACTCTGCAAATTCTGTAGATATTTTATTGAAGTGTTCGGTTTCAATCCGGAGTTTTTCTTTAAAATAGTTCATTTGGTTTTTTGATGCCGTAACTTCTGCTTCCAATTCAAATTTATAATAATCAAGGAAAAATGATTTTCCAGAATCTGTAATAATATCCCATAGGTAAAAAGGATTTACCCAATTATTATGTTGGTTATCCATCTTGTATCCATATTGGATATTATCAAGCCAATGTCCACCATTACACACTCCTCCTGTTATGATCAATTCATGTTCATCATTCCTAAATTCCGTCCAATTTGTATGATTTCCTAAATTATTAAAATTCCGAATAACAGGTACAGTTAAAAAAGATAAAAACAAATCCATAGGGACAGGATTTTTATTTTGTGCAATCCTAATCTTATCTTTTTTTATGTTTTTAATAAGTTCCATAATTTAAATTTTTTTAAGTAGTGATAAAGAAGCATATAGTTTGGTGTAACTATTGGTTTCCTTTCTGTCTATTATTCGTTTATAATGGACGAATTTATCAGATGGTATTTTTGCTTCCACTTCAATGAACATTGCTGAAATTTCGTCATGCAATTGATCTGTTGATAGTTTAGTGTTTTCCTTTGGAATTGTATTTGCTCTGTTAAGGTCTGATCCAAATAATCTTCCAAAGTGATCGCATGCATCTTTTATAGCCAAAGTTTTCGCCGTTGGAAGAGCGGCAGATACGCTATATGGTGTGTATCTATTGTTTTCGGTTAAGGTTGGTGCATCTGCTCCGGTTCCGTCGTGACTCAACCAATTATTCGGCGCGTCGAATTCCCTATAGTGAACCCTAGCTGTTACCGAAGCTGCGTTAAATAATGTTGAAGTGCTCAACACTTCAATTCTATAATTTAATTTGAATATTTGTCTAAGCAAGAATTCCACTTTGTCAATTGGAAGAAACTTATGACCTGGAATATTCGGGTGAGTTTTCACCCATACCGAAGGAGGGTCATTATCTAATAATTTCAACAAATCATCATTTGTTTTTATTTCTTTAATTTGCTGTAACAAATTTTCTACTTCAATGTTTATATCTGGTTTTCTCTCTCTCATATCTAGGCCAATATAATTATGTCACTCGGGTTACAATCCAAAGCCTTACAGATTCTATATGTTATTTCAATCCATTTTCCTGTAGGCGCAACTACACCGGCAAACCCTGCCTGTTTTAATATCTCGGCATTCGTAGGAATCCTATTGTCTTTGTATTTTATTCCAATCTGATTTTTAAGTTCTTTCAAATCTATTGAATATTCGCCGTTTTCAATCTTAATGAAACTCATAAAATTTGATGGGACTATTGCTTCAAAATTAACAATTCTTTCAATCCATTTAGGCGCTTTTTCAATATTACCTAGATTTGAAATTGTAACGTTAGATATACCTGCTATCTTCGCCAATCTTCTTTCGGTCATTGGTTTTTTTTCAGGATTTGCGTCATTCCATTCTTCCCTTTTAATTTTCGTTTTTATAATATATTTCATATTTATTGTTAGTTAATTATTAAATTCCTTGTAAATTTTTGAAAGTGGTAAATCGAAATCTGGATTTTTAGCATCTGAATTTATCGGTTTCACTAATTTTGATATCTCTGTAATTCTCGGATATTTCCCTATAATCTGGTTCATCCTGTTAACGTTAAAATTCCTGAAAATTTCATTAGTTTTTTTCATAATAAAATGATTTATAATATTCTTTTATTGTATCATAATCGTACGTTTCATTGCCTATCACAAATAGAACTCTATTTGCTTGTATCCTGTAAAATTCCTTTGTTTCAAATCTAAAATGCCAAATCAGTAAAAATAGAATACACCAAATTTGAAAAATCTTAAATCCAATCAAATAAACAGTTATAAAAATAATTCCTATTGATATTATTATAAGTCTCATATTATTTCTTTTTTTTATAACTTTTCAATTTCTTTTTTGACTTCTCCCCAATATTCTTTATCGGTTAATCTACATCCGGAGAATCTTAAATTTGTAAACTTATCAGAGGCTTCTTTTATTAATTCGCCAACAGCAAGCAATGCGCATTTATTTACAAACTCAGCACATTCTAAATCATCCATCCACTCAGGAGTTATTGAAAATATATCCCGGTGAATTACTAAGGCTTTTTCTTTTGGTGTCATAATTTAGGTTTTATTTAATATATTGGAGGTTGTGGTTTGATTATTGGTCGGTAATGCGTAAATATAAATTTACCGTTTTCAAAAGTATTGGATAACCGCCCGGTAAAAATATCAATGCGGAATCCTTTTCCATAATCAATTTTAGAATAAACAAAATATTGACCTTCGTTTTTAGGTAAATCTTCCTCTGATTCTATTTTAATCCAGCCGTTGTTGTGAGATATCCTACTAATGGCTAAAGGAAACCAATAGTAACCACTTCCGTAATCTAAATAACCAAGAGCCAATGATTCTAAAATAACCTTGTCTGGAACCATCCTTTAACTATCAATTTGCCCATCTTCATTCACTTTATCCTTCAAGAGTCCCCAAAACTCTCCGTATGCCGTTTTAATAGCGTTCTCTTTAGCTTCGTTTGTGGTCATTGCGTTTTGTTTATAATTTCTTTTAATGAATTAATCCTTTCGTATTTTTTATTTAATGTCAATTGGGTCAAACTGGAAATGTCAAAATCATTACATTTTATCTCTCCGCACGAAACCTTGTGATGTTTTTCCCTTTCGCATTGTTTCGTCATCCATTTATTACACGAGCCGCAAGAATTTTCAATCCTGCTCACTTCTTGACTTATGGTGTTAAATTCAGCCGCATTATGTAATGAATCTGACATTTTACTGAAAGCGTCCCAAATATTATCTAAATCCTGTTTTGTCTCCATTTGTTCTGGTATAAATTATTAATTTAAAGGTTTATAAGGAAACAAGCACAATGATAATTGAAAGAGTTAAAATAGAAACTCCATAAATTACAACCAACAAAATAGATATCATACCTACCCGGTCATCATTTAAATATTTTTTTAATGATCTTTTCATAATTCATTTATTTTACGATAAAGTCTTTCTCTGGTTGAAACGTATGTTTTTGATTGGTTCAAATTAATCCCTGATACTTTAAACGAGGCCATTTCTTCGTATATCTCCAAATTATTAGCTACTTCTTTAATAGAAGTGATTTTAGTCTTTAAATCTTCTAATTCTTTTTTGAGTATTGCTATCTCGCTAAATTCTTCGTTGTCTTCCACGATATATGATTTTTGTTTAACGCAAATATATGATTTTATTTAATGCGAAATGTGGTTTTTGTTTAATTTTTTTGTAAAAAATAAAACCCGACTCGTGACAATCGGGTTTTAAGAACAAAAAAACAATTTACTGTTAGGCAGTAAGTGGGGCAAATATATGATTTTATTATGAAATAAAAAACCCGTCTCTGTTTTGGCAGGACAGGCTTTTTGTAGAACCGTACTAATCGACTTGCGGAACGGTCGTGTTATTTTGGAAGTCTTTTGATTACTGATTTCATTACGAGTTTCAAAGTAGTTCCATAATCCGGAGCTGTGGCATATTTTGCTTTTGATATTTCTTCAAAGAATCTTTCTGGATTATTTTTGAACTTTACTGCTTCTGAATATCTTTTATTTGTCATGAAAAAGTTTACATGGTCTTCAAATGCTTTTTCAATACTTGGGTATTTTCTGAACCAGTCCTTTACGGTGTATTTGAATAATTTCCCCGCTTTAACTATTTTTAAAATCACAGGAAATTTCGCTTTGGACGTACTCAGGTATTCAGTTGTAGTTATCAGTTGCTCATTCCCGTTTACGCCGTCAGTATCTTTTATTCCGAAAGGATTATTACCTGGCATTTTTCGACCCCAATCACCTTCAAGAGCAGATTGAGTTAAAGGAATCAAATAATGAAACCCGGTTTTGGCTTCCACTTTTTTTGCTTCCGGAAGATATGTTTTAACAAATAGTTCAGGTGTCATTTTACTGTTTTTTGAATGTATTGCTTACAAATATAAATGCATTGTTCACTAAAGCCGTAAGAAAAACGTCGATATTTAATTTGTAAATTATAAATTCCCCTATTTTATCTGAAATAATTGCTACTAAGGCTATAACTGCAGGAACGTAATGCAATGCACAAATATCCTCTATCATTCCTGACAAAAGCCACGCTCCACTTATTCCTATGAACATAGAAAGTACTATGTTTATCAGCGATACTTTTGTTTTGTCTTTTTTCATTTCGATTGCTATTTTTATACCAACACCTACGAAAGCTGGAATAAATATTTTAATAAAGGTCGGCAACCAATCAGTCCCTTGTATCTTTTCTAACATTTATTTGTGTTTTGAGCGCCCAAAGTAAAGGCAATATTAATATCAAAAATGCTTCGCTAAGATACAATTTATCCCAATTCCCTGTTACTTCGTCTACTAAATCGTTGAGCGATGCGCAAAATAGAAAAAAGCAGATGAATGATTTCCTGTTTTGCATGAAAATAAAAATACATAGCATCCATAAAAATAAAGCCTTTAGTATTTCGAAAACCTGAAATCCTAAAAATATTTCCATTTGCTCCCAAAATAAATAATCAACTAATACTATTACGGTCGCTATGTATAATAAGCGTTTCATTATCTTCTTTTCGGTCGGGTGCCGATAAGTTCCAATCCGGCGGCATCCAATATTTCCCTGGCTTTCTGAATTGCCCTTTGTTCTTCTTCTGTTGCTTCTCTTTCTATTGTTACTTTTTCATTCATTTTATTTTAATTTAAGATTATTTAATACCTTCCACGGTTACTCCGAATAATCTGGAAAATCCCAATACAAGCATATCCAACCCTTTCATATATACCCCTATTCTGATAACGGTGTTTGGATCGATAGTTGGGTCTGCGGCCAAAATAAATGTAGCCACCGAGGTGACGACTACCGTTCCTTTAAACACATTTTTCCAAAATTCAGGCGTTCTGCTTGCCAAAGCTGATTTCGTTGCAAACTCTACTTTTCTATTTGTCATAATTGCTTTATTTTTAATTGGTATAAATGTAGTAAATTATTTTAAATAAAAAACCCGACACATTAATGTCGGGTTTTATCTGTTTATATATTTTTAATTTGATGCCGGCGTGCAACTCGTTACCCATTGGGTTTCCCAGTACCATTTTTGATCGTCTATAGTTTCAGAACCATACGACATTTGAGGCCAATGTATTGGAAACGGCATCAATGAAAAAGTTGATTTCATAAAGTTTCCATTTCCGTCCGAATAGATTTTACATCACCCATATTGCGTATCACCTGAATTGCATTGCGTCCACTCATTCGTGACCAAGTCTGTAAGATGTTCGTATTTCGGTCGGTTTTACTTTAATTTGATCGTCTGAGCATGAATAAATTGCAATTCCAAAAACCGCCATTGCAATAAAAAATACTTTTTTCATAAAAATGTGTTTGATGTTTGCCTACTCGTTCGCTTTTCGGCTTCCGCGCTTATTGATTAGAAATTTTCATGTAAAACAGGGTGTCCTTTGTCATATACTTTTTCAAAATCCAGTATTCCATTAGGGTAATCTTCTGGGTCATTTTTTATAAATTCATTTGCTACTGATTCAGAAAAACATCCATCTTCTGAATATTCACTGATATATTGGTCTTCCTCTAATTGGAAGGCTGATACATCAGTTATGGCGTCTTCTTCACGCCACAGCATTACCTTTTTGTATAATTCAGAGTCAGGTAAATTGTTACAAAAATCTTTTAGTTCTTTCCAATTCATAATATTAGTTTTTTGTTTGCCTACTTTATCAGGGTGTCGGCTGTCCTGGATTTAATCTATTTTCTTAATAATTACCCATTCATAATTTTTTTTATTTTCAACGCTCATAAAGCAATAATTGTGACCAGATATCCTTTGCATGGAACATTTATGTCTCCAAAAACCTATTGTATTTTCCATACTTTAAATTAGATTTTACCTATACGATCGAGGTTTTATTTATTAAATATTTCTTTTATCAATTACCTGTAATACAAAATAAATCTTCACAAGTAAAGCGCATCCTAAAATAAAGCAGGCCAAACAGTTTGCAATTAACCAAGCTAAATGATTTGTGATTTTGTCCGGAGTATGTTTTCTGTTGTATTTCATATTTATTGGTTTAGTAATTCAGCAGTTTTATTTTCAATAAGTTTTCTCAATTTAGCTGAAATTTCGTTTATTGCACCGAGTTTAAATCTCCATGCCAAATGTATCTCAGAATACGATGTGCCTTTTTCGGCTTCTTCAAACTCTTCAACTCGGTTTAATATTTTATAATAATCCGATTTAATGTCGTCACTTAAATTTTCTAATTCCTTCAATATTTTATTTTCAAAACATACATTATTTATTGATGCAAATTGTGGTGCAATATGGACAATTTTATCTACGGTTTTGAAAAAAGTACGTCCGTTTGGTTCGACAATTAAAGTTTCGCAGGTTACAATGTTTGTAATTCCTTCCGTAATAATTTTGTAGGTTTTCATAAATGACTATTTTAATAACGGGAATATATATTTATTCATTCTTTCTATTTCTTTTTTTATTGTCTGTAATTTTTTTATTTCTTCGTTGAGAATATTTTTACTTCTTGAAAACATTTCTTTTTTTAAATTAGTAAGTAATTCTATTTTTCCGTCAACATCCATTAATGCAAACATCTTATTTATTTCGTAAGTTTCATCAGATAATCCTCCGAATGCAACTAAATCAAGGATATATTTAGTAAAAAAAAATGTCTCTTGCTCTTTTTCTTTCATAATTTCATAATTAAAAATGTTTTAACAACTATATTCAAATTTTAAAAAGTGTTTTTCTGTGATTGGAATAAATATTGTTCCTGAGTAATCATCGCACACATATCCAGTTCTTTGTGTAATAAATATATGCTTGAACCAAAAAGGTGACTCTGATTGTTTATCTCCTGAAACTTTATGCCTTCTTACAATGCCAGTTATCTCTACATTTCCGCTTTCAAATATAAAGTCTTTAAGCTGATTGAATTTATATATGGAAATTCTTCTTAGAATAGCATTTAAAAATCTCTCGTTTCTTCTTTGAATTTTATCATAATATTTTTTTTCATCTTCTGCGAATTCTGACATCATTTTAGATTCAAATGTTTCATTGTCCATATGTAGTTTATTTAAAATGAGAAAACCCCTCAAAAAGTGTGCGGCTTTATAAGGGGTTTCTCGGTGAAATTAAATTAATTAACTCACTATGTTCTTTTATGTTGCCGCACAACAACGATACAAATATAATAAAAAAAGCACAACTTTTACATTGTGCTTTTTAAATGTGATAAAAATGTGTTTTACTTATATTATTGCTCAGTAATTAAAACATCGTCAAAGACTATTTTTCAAACCCATTTAATAGCAATTACCGGCTTAATTCTTTTCGGATATGTAATCGTAACTAAAATGAAAAATAATCCAATGTGACACTCCTTTTTCGCGAACACAATTGCTAAAGCGAATTGCGGCATGATTTCAATTTTTGTTTTCATGATTTCTTATTTAAGTGATTTATATTTTCTATTATAAATTCTGCGCATTTCACTCAGAAGATTGTCGTAAGTTCCGATGTAACCCATGTCGATTGCAAAAGCCAATTTAGTTTGAATATCGTTCAATTCTCGTAATTGTTCCTCAGAGGCGGTTTGTCGTAAATTTTTACCGGTAGTTCCGTATACAATCCATTGTAAGGCAATAGCGACTTCCTGAAACGAATATCCTTTCAATTTTACGATGGACGCAGAAAGCGTTTTATAATTATCTCCTGCATCAGTTCTACTTTTTATCAATTCATCATAAACGAATTTAATAACTGATATTTTGTATTTAGGATTTACCCACATCGCAAAGTCAATAAACAAATATGGGTGCATCCACATTTCTCCTTTTGTATTTCCTTTTGATGTTAGGCGAGACTTTTTTTCGTAAAAAGCCTGAGGTGATTTTTCACCATTGGATTCTGACTGAATTTCCTCATTTAAAGCTTCCATAAACTCAACGGTTTTTTTGGCCTTTAAAAATTCATCCATACGTCTACGCCCATTTTGAGGTCTTACGTTCCATGCTAACAATAATGCGTTAGCGTCAAAGTAACCGTCTTTTGTCCGTTGTAGCACATCAAAGCTACCCATTTTACGAACCATAACAACTGATGTTATCATATTTTAAACATTTAGTAAATTATCACTGATTTTTTGCAATTGTAAGATGATTTTTTTGCCTGAATACTGTTTAAACAAATTTTCTTGAGATAGTTTATCTAAAAAGAAAACTCCTTAACCGGGCGTGAGATTCGGTTAAGGAGATTATGTCTTTCTTTTTGATCCGGTTACGGGCTTTTGGAAAATCCTAAACTCAATTAGGATTCTCACGCCCGTAATTGATAGAGCAAATTTAATGAAAATATTTTAATATGCAAATGAAAATACAATTATTGTAAAATTCTGTCAATTATCTTTGTGTAACTAAAACACTTACTGATGCTCCATTTACATTAGAATAAGTTGGAAGTAGTCCGATAACATCGGCTCTATTTCTTACATTAACAGTAAATCCGGTTGTAGATATTGCTGTAATTCTTATAGTTTGAGTATCCGTTGGATTAATTATTGCTGGCTGTATGTCCGGTGACGATGGGTATGCGGATGCAAAAGTAACAGTAAAATTTCCTGAGCTGTTCGATATACCTGAAAACGTCTCTTGTTTTTTGCTTTGCATTTTATATTGAAAAACCCATCTCCCAGGATCTGTCAATAAAATACTTGTAGGCTTAATTACGGTCAATCCATTATCTGATGCCGTACTATTTGCATCAAATCTCCATTGTTCTAACTCGTTATAACATTGGAGTTGTTGCGTGTCCTGTTGCCCATCGTAGCCGTACATGTCAGCTCTTGATGGTGTAGATAAAAATGCTGTTAATGGCATAATATTTAAATTAATTGGTTAATATTTATTTTGACACATTTACTGTGAATGAAGCTGACGCAGGATTTACCGCAGATACACCTACTACCAATAATCTTACTGTAACTGTATTGGTTGCAGATACCCAAGCACTATATGAACTATTAGCATTTACCGCGGCATTAGGAATTCCTAAATAAACTGGTTTGCCTGCTACGGCCCCGGTTACTGTTATTGTTAAATCTGAACTTGTTCCCGATGATGTGTTTGGGAAATCAAGTGTTGCGCTTGCTGTATATGGGGCTAATGACCATAAAAAATTACTTACCTGAGTTGAACCCGCAATAGGAGTTATACTATATGTACCTGGATCCGCGCCTAAAGTCGTTGTCCGTACGTATGTCATTGCATTTCCAAGATTACCACCATTGGTAGACATAAGATTATTTGCGTTTCCTGTAGTGACTGTAAATGCCGTAGCAAAAGTAGGAGCGTCGTTAAATACTAATAATCCCGCCCCGGTTTCATCATTTACCAACGTTCTTACATTTGCAGAAGTACTGGATGCGTTATTAACATCTACTGTATTTGCTTTCTTTGATAAAAGAGCTTCTAACGTTGATGACAAGTCTACTGTAATCGCTCCTGCAGTATTATTCACATCAATCCTTGCTGAAGTCCCTAAAATTGACTTGTATTCTTGTGCCGTTCCACCGCTGTTTATCCCTGCTACTTGGTTAGATGTTCCATTTCCAAGTGATGCAGTAGATGGTGTTACGTGAACAGTTCCGTTTACCGCATCTACCATAGTAACAAATCCAACTCTATAACGGTAATTTGGCGATGTCGGCGCAGTTTGAGTAAGCGCGCCCGGTGTCACTGCTGAAATATAAACTGCACCAACTGAGAATCCAGAAGTATTTAAACCATGTACAACTCCTAAAGCCGTCACATATCCGATTGCATTATTGGCAATGGATTCAGTTGTAAGTCCAACTCCTACAGTTGTAGTGCCTGAATTTGCTTGGGCAAGTGCAATTGTTGGTAAACCTGCTGACGATCCATTAATATAAACCGCCTGACCGTTCGTAATTGTTGAGCCTGAAACATTTTTTACCCGAATCCAGTCTTCTTGACCTACTTGTAAACCTATGGCGGAATCATTATTGTAAAATGTCATAGATTCGTTATCCGTATCGTAAACTAATTTTCCTTGGGCATAAGCAGGTGATGCCGTACCCGAATAAGTAGTTGATGGTTGATTTGTGCCGTTTGAAAATGTTTTTATTCCAGAAGCGGTTTCATTTCCTGTAGTGTGCAACAAGTTTGAGTTATCCAAACCCGCTAATTTTGTTTTTTCTGTATTTGAATACTGTTTGAATGTTGTTCCATCCAATACATCATCCTGATTTAAAGTAATATTTCCTGATGTATTGGCCGTTTTAGTATTTACGCTTACTACCTCTGTTCCACTTGCAACATTGGCCATGGTTCTATTTACATCAGCCCCTAAATTTATCAAATCAATAGAATAAGTCGGCGTTACGCCCGCAGATTCAAACTTAAAACCTGTATCCGTACCGCTTATTGAATTATAATCCACCTCCGCAGGGTTATAAACCTGTAATGATTCACCCGATCTTATATTTAATAGTGATGTTACTGTCCCGGTTACGGATAAATTACCCGCTGATGATATATCTCCGCCAACGGAAAGCATATCTTCCACATATAGGTTTTCAACCCCAGTTAAATCTTTATTGTTTAAATCAACATCTACAGGGTTTCCATTATTTAATACATACCCCCCTGAACCTCCTGAGCCCGTTATTTCTTTAAGCATAACCAATCTTTCAGGTGTAGCGTCAGGCGTATACCCTGAGGGATAATATGATGGTGATATTTCCCATTTCCCATAAGTCCCTCCGGTTGTAGTCGTTAATAAATATGGTATTCCACCAGGGCCACCTTTGTATAGTGGTGAAATTACTGCAGATGTTGATAAAAATTGCCCATTATGGTCTACATACGCCTTTACAGTTCCTCCGCTGTTTAAAAAATTACAGAAATATCCAGTATTCAACTGTATTTCAACATTTTCAATATTATTGTTTCGAATATTGTTTCCTGTTTGTGTCCAAGGAATATCCGTATTAAGCGCCAATACAGTCCATATTGAACCATTGTAAAATGTATATTTATTTAAAGTGGTATCAAAAACCAATAACGATGTCGCCGGAGAAGCGATTGCATTTTTCTGAGTAGTTGTCATTCTCGGAACAATCATGCCTTTAGTTGTTGAATCAAATTGTATGATTGCTGATTGTAACATATTTACCCCTGTCGGCAATGTTGTAAATCCTTTTTCGCTTCTTTGTTGAGCATTTAAAAAAGAAGACATGAGAATAAATAAAAATGTGATTTTTTTCATATTTGTGATTTTTTAATAGTGACCCGAAATTAATAATACTTGGCCCTCTTCCGCGCCGACTCCTATTGTTAGGTTTGTTCCAGAGACATCAGTACTTACTTCGGATGATGGATCATTTGCGTTTAAAACAGAATCTACAATATATCCCAATGGGACAGTAACTGTATCTGTTCCATTCCATTCAATTCTAATGGTTTTATAACTGTTTCCAGACCCACCGCCTCCAGAAATATAATCAAAACCTGGATAATTAAGTTCATATAATTTTTCAGATAATTCAACTTGATTTGCAAAGACAAAAGAAGTTCCTCCAGATGTATCATCGTATACAATGATGTCTGATATTGGATATATCAGCCGTCTAGATCCGCCGCGTTCTATTATCTGAAAGTTTTCGTTATCTGTCTTGAAATAAAATTTAGATAAAATATAATCTGCTCCGACAACATCGTCGATATGCGTCCAAATGAATTCCGTTTTCTTTCTTATTTGAAACATTAGTCGTTGGTTATGTATGAAGCATTAAAATAAAAAAATGCGCCGGCGGCGATTGAATTTAAAATATAAAAAACATTCCCACTTGCCGAAAGCCTTGTCGCTGTGTCTCCTGTTATCATTGCATCAAATCCAGTTCTGGCATAATAAACGGAATTCGTAATATTAAAAGCTGTTTGGTTGCTTATGGCTGAACCTGATGTGTTTTTTATGTTTCCATTTACAAAGACAACATTCCCTACTTTTCTGAAAACAATTTCATACGAAATGTTTGCATTGGTATTATTTGTGATTGTTTTGACTCCTGAAGATTGTTCTTTTATCGGTGCTGTATATAATTCATCAGCAATTATTTGCCACGCTGTTCTAGCTTCTAAAGCTGTGTTCAATTCGCCATCAGCTATTGCGTCTATTGTTGCTTGTACTTGTGTTTTTGTTGACATAATTTTAATTTGTTAAAAAGTCGTTAGAATCCCAATCCGTATTTATAAAGTCTCCTTCTCCAATTGTAAATTTCCATGTAGTATTATCCGATATAGCTATATTTTCATTATATATAGATTTAACTGACCCAAAAAGAATATTGAAATAATAACTTCCATTTTCACTTACCATATCTGATAAAATCTCATTGGTTGTAAATCCGTTAGTTCCATAAATCATTATATCGTAAGACCCTACAAGTTCTCCGTTTTCTTTATATAGATACAATTTACCATATGGATCTAAAGTCACATTTCTATTGAAAACAGCTATTGGCGATTCTGTCAATCCGGATGAATTTATAGCTCCTTTTGGAAAAAGTGATAGTATTGCAAATTTTATCCATAATTGTGGTTCATCGATAAATTTTTGATTTTTGTCTATCGCTAAAGTTGCCGTTACATCAAAAGTATTGCTTTGCCCTTGCATTTCTCCTGATTTTAATTGCGGCTTATTGGTGACTCGATATCCGTCAATATATACAATATCATTTGAAATTGCTGCATCTAGAGCCAAAAAAGACAACTCTGTCATATCCTCAAAAATCACATTTTTCTGATATTGTAGAACTGGATTAAATGAATACTCAGAACCGGAATAAGTTATATATGTTTTGCTTTCCCTGGGGTCTGATGGACTTAGAAGCGTTCCCTTTAATCTTATTGTTTGAAAATAATTAGAATTTTTATAGTCCACTCCTGAAAAATACCCATAGGATTTATAAACTAGTCTTAAAGTGCTTCTTAACTCACTTTCTTCCGACGTAATGTATATTGGATTTGAATAGAATTTTTCTGACCCTGTCGTATGGGTGAATTTTAAATATGAAACCCCTACATATTCTGGAAACTTAAAAATTTCAAAAGCTATATTTTTTATCCCTGTTACCGAATTGCTAAATTGTCTTATTTCTGTAAATTCAGTAATATCATATAAAACTTTTTCTTTACAGTCGATAACCTCAACCCTAAAATCATTGTCAAATATAATATCTACATCGCTGTTGGTTATGGCTAAATAAGATTCGTATGGAGTTCCAAATATTGAATTAAAATATGGTCGCGTAGCTTGTTTTGGGTCATCCATTTCCCTTGCTTCTGCAAACGTTTTTTTCAACCTTATAAAAGCGTAATCAATCATTTTATTCATTTTGACAAAGCAAATATAATATTTTTCTATACATTTACATCATTCTTTTGGTATTTTAAACCATCGATTCTATGGTATAAATACTGTTGGCAAGTATAAGTTGTTTACAGCGATAATTCTAAAACTTATCATATTTGTATTTTTGCCACCTCCCATGTTGGCTGTAGTCCTATTTAAAGATATGAGTTTCCGTTGAACCTGATTGAATTAAAAGTTTATCTTATGGGTAGTTTCTACCTGTTTATATGCGAAAAAATAATATTTATAGGGTAGTTTCTACCCATTTATATACGAAAAAATGATATTTATAGGGTAGTTTCTACCTGTTTATATACGAAAAAATAATATTTATAATCTCTATGGAAGAAAATTTATATCGTAATATCATTTCACAACTCGATGCTATTACCAAAATAGCAAGAGAAAAAGAAGCAGGCTTCTTAAGAAACATAGTAACCATATCTGTTGGCTTTCTTGGAATTATTGTCTCTTTGAGCGATACAGATAAAATGGGCAATCTAAAACACTTCTGCTTTTCTATGCTAACCACATTACTCGTACTCGCAATCCTTTGCTCTCTAATTTTCCTTTATGGCGAAGTACGAGTAATAAATCGGATTGACTCACTGATTTTGACAGATGTAAACAAACAGTTGGAGGAAAACACTTCCATAGCCAGGAAGTATGTCGCCAACGATAAGCCGTACGATTTATTAAAGACCGCCGCCCTCGTTTTCTACATCTCTTCATTACTTGTATTGGTTCTGTTTTCCTGGGCGTGATATCCAGTGTATTGTTAGGCGACATGTTTAAAATAAATTCCATAAAAATCCGGTGTAAAGAAATGGATACGTACCAAAGATAATATCAAATGTAGTTATATTTTTTATATTTTTACATAAATAATTTTTAAAGCCTGTGAAGTTGCAGGTAACCTATGAATCATGGCAAATAATGTAGAAATTACCGTCTTATCGCAATTAGAAAAAGAAACAACAAATATCATTGCGAATCTTAAAGAAATAATAACACTAGCAAATAAAGTATTATCTAATAATAAGGGCAGCGTTTCAAGCCCCGCTGGATTAAGCGGGCAACAAACAAACAATGCGGCATTAACGGCAAGTATCAAAGCCCAAAGCGCGGCACTTACTGAACTTCAGCAAAAATATAATGCTATTATTCAATCGCAAGGCAAGTCGACAACATCCACTAGAGGCAATACATCAGCAACGCGAGAAAACTCCGTAGCCAATCAAATACTAAGGGCTGAAACTGATAGAAATATAAGAGCCAACACTTTGTTAGGTGGCGCTTACGCCCGCGCTTCCGCACAATTGCTGATACTTAAGAAACAAGCAAAAGATTATGCCATTGCATTGGGTGAAACACACCCCAAAACATTACAGGCGGTAAAAGATGCTAACGACTTTGGAAACCGTATTAAGTCCGCTGATGCTGTTGTTGGTGATTTTCAAAGGAATGTAGGTAATTATTCAGGTAGTTTAAGCAAAGGGTTTGCAAGCGCATATTCAGGGCTAAGACAGTTGGCTATATTAATACCTGGAATAGGCATTGCAGGATTGATCGGCGCAGCTTCGGAAGCTATTATAGATTTAGTAAAAAATATCGCAGGGGCAAATAAAGGTATCAGAACGTTGGCGGAAAACAGAAATGACTTAAACAACGCCATTAAGGAAGGCAATAAATTGGCAGGTGATGAAATCGGGAAACTTGATATACTTTATAAAACTGCAACCAATGTAAACCTATCCATAGCACAAAGAGAAAAAGCCGTTAACAAATTACAAGAGCTATATCCTTCATATTTTGCAAATATTGATGATGAAATAATTAGAAACGGTAAGGCAAAAGATTCTTATTTAGCTTTAAGAGACGCTATATTTGACAGCTCAAGGGCAAAGGCAGTACAAAATGAATTAGAAAAAAGGGCGCAAGAACGATTTGAAAAGGAATTAAAAATAAGGGAAACAATTGCGCTTTATGATGAACGTTCGATAAATGCTGCTGCATCAGAAAGCATAACAAATTCAAGAAATGACGCATCACCGGGAATTACAATTAAAAAGACTGCCGAAGAAAACAGGGCGATAGCTAAGTTTCAGAAGGCAGAAGCCGAAAAAAGGTTAAAGGAATTCTTAAAGGCGAGCTTAAAAGAGGATGATTTATTGTTGAAGGCACAAGAAGAGTTATACGGTAAATCAGCAAAACTTGAGGCAGACAGAATAAAAACAAGGGGGGAAAGTCAGAAAAAGGCGGTTGACGATTATTCTTCGTCTTCCATAAAAGCCATTGAGGCGCAAATAGAAGCGTTAAAAAAATTCCGCGATAGCGTAGATTACGATGGCGAAATATATGGAACGGTAGGAAATCAAATCAACCTTTTAGAGGTCATATTAAAAGGACTTCAACAAACCGCAGAAAAAGGCATAGATGTAAAGTTGAAAATAAATAAAGAATTTGACGGAAGCTTTGATATAAGTGATAAAAAATACATCGCGGAATTATCTGAAGACATTAAAAAAGAATTTGACGAAGCATACGGATATGTGGACTCATTAGGGGAAAAACATCAAGGATATGTGCAATATTTATCTGAAACGCAAAAGGCTACATTTAGAGATTTAACTGAACAATATGCACAAGCATTAGACGCAGGTGACGCAAAAGAGGCTGCGTATATAAAGAAAAAAATAGAAGATTTCCAAAAATATGGAAATTCAATAAAATCATACATTGATACGTTTAAAGGAATTGACGGATTCGGAACTCTGTTTAAAATATTAAATAAAGAAATCTCTGGATTCGGCGAAAATTTCCAGGCTACTTTTTTAGCTATCACTGAATCAGCGCAAGAGGCTTTTAAATTTATATCAGGAGCATCAGATGAAAACTTTAATGCAGAATACGATAGATTAGAAAGACAAAAGGATGTAAGTATAAAATTTGCCGGAGAATCAACTTCTGCTCAGGAATCTATCCAAAAACAATACGAAGACAGAAAACGAGACATTGCAAATCGAGAAGCTAAATCTAAAAAGCAACTTGCTATTTTCAATATCTTAATCGACACTGCTCAAGCGGTTGTTGCAGCATTACCAAATATACCTTTATCTATTGCTGTAGGCGCAATCGGATTGGTTGAGGCCGGAATCGTAGCATCTCAAGAAGTCCCAAGGTTTTTCGACGGTGGGGTGCATAAAGGTGGTTTAATGATGGTGAATGACGGTGGTGGAACCAACTACCGCGAAACAATCGTAACCCCAACAGGTAACGTAATACAGCCGTCTGGGCGTGATGTTTTAATGAATGCTCCCGCCGGAACTCAAATATTTACTCCCGATCAATGGGCTTTCAACGAGTGGCTCTCTGGATATATGGGTAAAAATGGGATAAATATGGCTTTCAGGAAATTTTCTAACATGCCTAACTCAACTTCATCCGCCGGAATGTCCGACGACCAAATAAACAGGATTGTTTCAGCTATATCCAACCAACCAGGAATAGAAATGAAATTAGATAAAAAAGGACTCGAAACTTATGTAATTCGTGATGGCATGAGGAAAATATCCATGAATAATTCTACTTTTATAAAAACAAATATTCATAGTAGGTAAGAAAAATGCGATAATCACTTATCAATTTATTTGCATGCCAATTTAATCGATGGGGTACATTTTCCTTATACCTACCCTTATACTAAAGAGACCGCAAAAACAGTTCGTGACTTTGAGCAAAAAGTAGGAGGGGGGGCATTACAGGCTGTAAAAGACCCTAGAAATCCAAATCAAATGATTTATGAAGTTTCTGGAGTAGTTAAAATTGTGCACGACCCATTATGTTTGAACTATTGGCATGTTGAAATGCATACAATAGCATTCAATACAGCTGAAGTTAAGCAGGGAGGGGTGCCTTGGAAGGAGGATTTTTTTAAAAGCGTGATGAAACATGTAATAAAAGCTAATGCTTATGCTAGTGTTGATAATATCGCAACATTTGACAAGGCTATGTACATTAATTAAAGAACCAAATATGATATAATTTTAGTAAAATGCGAGAATGTTTAGTTACTTTAAAAGTACTTTTTTCTGGAAATAAGTATTAACTACCTCTTTTTTGGATTATAATTTAAGACCGTATCAATGAGTATATCAAAATCAGATATTCCAGATAATCTTTTAACGTTACCATTGATTTCAGAAAACCTGATAAAATCAACCTGCTTATTTTTCCCGTTTGCGTCTACAGTTTTGATGGCACAAAAGCCGAATGCTCACCGATTGGCGTATTGTTATGAATTTCCAGGTTGTCCAAGTTAACATATTGCTTCCTTGCATGATTTACTATATGGTGGTCGTAATCTGAACATAAACCTTTATGTGCATCCACCGTTCAACCTTCTTATCCTTATACCTGAACCGATGTCTCATCGCATTCAACAATGTCCTCTCTGACAAACGGTAAATTCAAGCTTACTTTTGCCGAGAAAGGATAATGAAATAAGAAAAATAAAAAGAGAACCAATCGGTTCTCTTTTTTTATGACCGGTCCTGAAAATTGTGGTTTTAATTAAGTTTTACAAATAGTAATCGCTATTAATCAGATAGTTATTTCAATCGTTTTTGTTAATAATTTCCATTTTAAAAGTATATGACTACGAATTTATACATATATTTATAACACAAAAAGCAATATTATGCATTTCATCGGCCAAAATGCACATTTCGTCTATTTTATTATTTATATTTGTTTATAACTAATGGTTTAATTTAAGAATTAAAGAAGTATTTTTGCACCCCTTTAAATATAGTGATGTATCCAAAAAAAATTACGCCTAACCCTTTGGTTAGCTCAACAATTGAAATCAGGTTTAAGACTGATAAAGAATGTAATACAATATTTAAATTATTTTTCGGTAAATTATCCGATAAATTACCCGATTTTGAAAATGCAACACTGCCTAAAGAATTACGGGCAAAGCATGCGGAATTAAAATATTACCCAGATTATATTTTTTCAAACACAGACTATTCGATTTCGTTTAATGAAAATTTTATAAGTTTTGAGAATCTTACGGAATATCAATTGTGGGAAAATTATTATGGTTTTTTTAATGAAATACTACAATTAATATTAGGTGCTGGAGTAATTGAGCAAATTGAACGTATAGGTGTCAGATATCAATCTAGATTTAATGTTGAAGATTTCAGTTCAGTAATTAATCACGTGCCCTCAATGAATATTGGTATGGAAGTGCAAAAAAATGATTTCATATCATATACGAGTAAAATTAAGAGTGACGGTTACGATTTGTTGTTACGATTAAAAAATAATATTACAGAAAGTATATTTGACAGCGATGAAGAACAAGGACACTTAATAGATATTGATGTATCTATTTCTGAAAGTTTGAATCATGGACAAATTACAATTTGTGTAAACAAAGCACACGAGCTATTAAAAAAACTTTTTTTTGGGTTATTAAAAGAGGATTTCATCAAAACACTAAATCCAGAATACTAAAATTATGGCAGATAATCCTATATATACAGGCGAAATACAATGGTTTCTTAACTTTAAAAATCCATCATTCGGTCGAGTTGAAATAGCCGAACCGATTAAGGCTGATGCATATTCCGATAAAATAAAACAGCCGCCAAACAGATTCGGAAGAGATAAAACCATAGGTGCCGAAGAAATCGATTTACAATTTACAAATTATGTGGCTGGGCCATCAATGAATCCTTATTCTCTACTCAATGGAACTGTCATGAGTCATCTTACCCATAGATTAGATTTACTTATTGAAGCCTGGAGTCTTTGTGGTGGAGAAATGGAAGTTGAATTAATCGTTTCAAGAAATGGGAATGATTTTGTTTCAGGACTTATAAATGCACCCGAAGCGACTACAGACGGAATATATATATTTTCATGCTCGGTTGTTCAGGATTTATTGAGAGCTAAACTTGACCGTCTTAAAGAAATTCCTGTTGATGTATTTTCAGATAAAGATAATGATGGAAATGAAATAATTCCGCTTACACCTACAAAAATACTTCTAAAAGCTAAATCTGACTTTCAAGTATCACAATGGAAAACAACTATTCCAGAAGGTGGAAGAAATGATTTTTTTGATGATCCAACACAATTCAATTTTTCTAGCGCTGTTGTAACTTTTGGAATAAACGATACTCTTTCTTTTATTCCTGGAAAAGGTAATCCTGACGAATTTCCTTATGTATATGCGCAAAATGAACTAACTGCTGTAACTATTGACATTACTAATATAAATGTTGTTCTTTTATCTGGAAGTAGCAATGTAACGCTGAGGGTTAAAGTTGGTGTAAGTACCGACACATCTGAATCTGTTAATTATGATTTACAGACTCGTTCTGGAGATGGAAATGCATTTAATCCATCTTCCAGTATTTTAATTCCGGTAGTTAGAAAGGGTGAATTTATTTGGATTTATTTTAGGGTCACCGGCGGCGGCCTAGAAGAACAATCCATTCATAACGAAAGCATGGACGTTAAAATATCAGCTACTTCTACTGCTATTGACACGGTGACTTATTCTGTACCATATGTTGATTACCTTAGGCAAGGTATTAAATCACTTACAGGAATCCCTTTAGATGCTCCAGAATTTGAAGATGATGGACAATTAGGAATGCAGTACGTTTCAAATGGAAATCTAATGAGGCAAAGAAACGATCAACCTTTTTATTTCACATGGAAAGATGAAGCATCTGATTTAATGGAATTTTGTGCAGATTACCAAATAACTGATTCTGGTATATTTATTGGTACTTTTCCAAATTTCTATCAAAATATCGAGTTATTTGCCTCAAACATGGATCCTGATGTCGATTATGAAGAACGGCAAAATGACAGGTTTAAGATACAACAAATTAGTTTCGGATATGATAATTATGAGCAGAATAAGGATAGTTTAAATACAGTTGATTCAGTGCATACTCAAATGGAGATACAAACTCCAAACAAATTCCAGAATGATAAACTTGACGTGTCCATAAAAAAAATACGCGACCCAAATCTCATTGAAACAATGCGGTTGGCCGCGAATAAGGAAAGCACTTCATTAGATACAGATGATAAAGTTGCCATATTTGAAGTTGTGCCGATTGAAGAAGGAACCATAAAAACCATTTATGCGTCGTTTGAGATGCGTGTATTAAATCCAGGTACGGAAATAGCTATCCTACAAATATTATCCTATACCGCCGACAATGATTCTACATTATCATGGCTATTATTGGGTTTTAAAAATGGTGATACGGTTTCTATAACTACCGGAGAAAATATCGGGACTTATGGAGTATTACAACATAGCGCTACTTTATTGGAACTTGTCCCAATATCCGCTGATCCTGATTTCGATGGAACGGCTATTGTGACATTCAACTATCCTTTAACTGATGTTCTATTTCAGACAAGAACCAATGAAGGGTTTTCTAGTATTACAGGAATATCCCGCCCTGAAACATACGCAAATCTTAATTATACCATAAAACATAATCTTCTCCGCCCAGGTTGGTCATCATATCTTCATAGTATTGCTGCTAATCGCGAAGAAGGAGAATTTACGGTAAAAAAACTTATTAATAATGTCCCGTTAGTAGTTGATGGAATAGCTGAATTAAATCCAATAATTGTATCTGAACTGGCACCAAAAATAATTACTGACAAAATAATAAATTTCAAAATACCAATTTATTTTGATGCTGCAATACAGCTTATGGACGATATTACCAAATTAAGGGGGTATATTAGAGTTTCCGATAAATATAAAAGAATGCGAAAAGTATATCCGACAGAGGCAGGCATGGAATGGATTAACGGTTATCTTATCGGAACTGGGGAAATAAAACAAGAGTCTGATTTCATTGAAATTCTGATTGAAGACGGTGAGATGAGAATAAAGGAATCTGGATACAATGAGGAATCAATTATAATCGATCATTATTCTGTCAATAATGATTATGTTCAATTGTTTGATGTGTTGGATATTCCATTGATAAATTTAACCGTATATAGTAGAATAACAATAAATGGGGTATCTTATAATGATGTTGTGGCATTTTCAGATGCGCTATCCTCACTATTGAATTAATTTTTTTTGGAAAGATCTTTTAAATCTTTACAAATACCAATCCATTCGCCGACTGATATTTCTTTTGATTTAAGCATAAATTTATAATCAAGTGCTCTGGTTGCTATTTGAAGTTGCCTATTTATATCCGTGGATTCTTTTTTACCATCTTCTTTTAATCCTGCTTCTATAATTCTTATTTTGTTTTTTAAAGCCTCTAATTTTGATGCTATTTTTTTTAATTCTTCTTTATCACCATCCGGGGAATTAAAAACTGGCATTTCATAACCTGCAGATGACAATGTTTCGATAAATTGTTGTCTCATTTCCTCTCCTTCTATGGTGCTCGGAAATCCGGACCACATTATTTCTATCAAAGAATGTACTACTTTATATTTCGTAATCAAAGAGTCTATTTGCGCCAATTTACGCATTTTTGAAATCAACACAGAATCGTCAATTCTAATGAAGTACTCCTCCATTAATGCGTTTTCAATGACTTTTACGTCCTCAATTTCATTATCTGTGAGTTTGGTTTCTTTTCCTGTAAAACCTATCCAAAACCAAGAATAATCGCGTGTAGCGGTATATCTGTCAAAGTTATACAATGGCATAGTATCTATGCTATCATAATATTCTTTTTTTGAAATTAAGGCTTTATCTTTTTTCATCTTAAATAGATTTTCTTATGAATTCTTCTAATTTTGGAGCGAGCAACATATAATTCATTTTTTCGGCATTACTTTTTATCAATCCAAATATACCACTATCATATTTATCCTGTAAAAGTAGTGTTTTTGAGTCTCTACTAAAAAACCTAATTGAATTTTCTGATATCAATAAATCAAATCCATTGTAAAAATCCCCGGAATCAAAAAGAGTGGTCCTGTTATATGGTAGTCCCCTCTGTTTTTTTTCCATTATTGTAAAGCTTGAATAATATCCTAAAAATTTTCCATTACTATCTATTCCCTGATTAAATAATTGATCTTCTCTATTTAAATCTATTATTTGCTCCTTAAGCTCTCCTTTTATTAATCGTTCTGCTTCAGTAGGTAATGAAACCTTTAACCTTTCAAGATCATAAATAAAATTTTCTATTGAATATCCCACTTTTTTAAATTAAAAAAAGCGAAAGGCATTGTGTTCCTTTCGCCTTTTAAGGTTTATTAATTAATTTCTGCTATGTTACAATAACTGTTACCTGTGGTCCTTTGTAAAGAATTCCGTCGATGTTGATGATTTCAACAGAAAGAGTCGGATCCCATGTTTCAATTGTATACACGTCTCCAGAAGCTGCCGCCGCGCCTAAAGTCGTTGTTATATAGCCTGGATTTGTAGTATAACTCAATCCGGTATGAGTCGAAACTGTAGTTGTTCCTGCCCTTAGTCTGGTAATTCTGAAATTTGCATCAACTGCACCGGCAAGTAAATGTGTATTATCAATAAGCATAGCTTTAAACACAAGAGCTGTCGCTGTAGTGGCTAATGGAGATGGTGTTATAGTTACATCGTTAAATCCATCAAGGTCGTCGGCCGGGACAAAATCCAAATTGCTTCCTTCTATAGCACATACGGTTTTGTCAAAATTTTGACGATTTACCTGCACTGTGAAAGATTGCATGTGGTCATTCCCGATAACATATTTACCGGTATCAAACATTCCCATGTTAAGTCCGCGACCATTGCCTTGTTTGTCCAAAGATGCAATCCCATTGCCTTCGGTGTCAAAAACAATAATGTCCCATTGATTGTTGCCGTCGAGATATGTAAGCGCCTTGAAAAAGTTAATTCCGTTGTCGGTCGTGAATGTCCACAAATATGGATGCTTAAGCATTGTTCGCATATTTCCGGTGCTTGCGTAAGTCTTACGATCGTTGTCCGGCGTTCCGTCTACAAAATCAGTGATACCTTGTAAGACGACCCATCCAGATGTTTGTATTTTTTCTTGAATATTTGCCAAAGAAAATACAAAGTTCGGAGCCATCTTAGTTCCTTTAGGCACAAGAAGGATTGTTGACGGATTGTTAAGGTCGAAACTGCATGCCGCCAGTCCGGTACCTATGACCCCAGAAGATCCACAGTCAATGAGGTTAAAAATTTCTGCAATTGTGTTCATTTTATGAATTTATTAGTTATTAAATGTTTTGTTGTTACTTTTTTTGGATCGAGCAATAATTTATCCGTGAGGTTATATATTTTTTCGCCTGTGAATACTTTCAAAACCTGATATTCCTGTAATTTTGTTTTCTTAGACATTTTTAAAAATATTTTTATTTATGCATTTTGGATCTCCATTTGCTTTTACTTCTATTGTAATTGTCGTTTCGAACATTATTGCATCCCAAATCTCAATTGTATAATTTTCTTTATCATCTCCAAAATTTGGAAATTCTGAAATTTTGAATATACCATCCCAATTAAATACTCCAGCCCTTTTAAAACATGCCACCACATCTTCAACTACCGGATAAAGGACGTTTCTGTAACTCATAGCCCATCTTTGTTCATTGGTTAAAGATATATCCTTGTTTACCGTTGATATCACCAATACTAAATTAGTCGTGGCTTCATGTCTGGCAGTATCTTGAGTGCTTTGTGTAGAAGTCTGATATATTAAAGGATATGCGCTTTTATTGTTTTTCTTAAACAATGTCAACTGCTTTATCAAGTGGAATTGGTTTCCCCACTTATAAACAGGCTTGAATCCAGTTTGCCTTTCTGGCATCTGCAGGAAAACTTCTGACAAAACTTCTTCTATGACTATCAGATTCCTCATATTCCCCAGATGTTTTTAGTTTCGTATGTTGTAAAAAACTTCACATCGTAATCTTCAGGATAAGCCAATAAGTAATCCAATAATGAAATGTTAGAAATATTTTTATGACATGATTCGCCCCAATTATAGTAAAAGTTATTCCAAATATAAGGATGTATGTCTAAATTACGCCCCTGATACATCGAAATGAATTCATTCCACCTCGCTGTAAGCACAGCTACAGGACTTACTGAAATTGCATTTTCTGCTTCTGGTTTTACTTCTCCTACCGTCGTGTATGTCGTTTCATCATGAAGTTTGAAATTGTAAAAAACATAATAGGCTATTAAACTTATTTTATTATTCCCTACTTCAAACCTCAATCCACTCCATCTTCTGCCATCGGGTAAAGTTTTCCCATTGGTTAAATCGGCCCATTTTTGTATAGGCGAATTTATTAATGTGCCATCCGGATTAAATTGTGAAATTAATTCCGAATATTGTACATACCCTAAGGCATTTACCAACAACACATATTCCATTTTAGAAATAAATAAATCTAGTTCACCTATAGATGTAAGTGCGTTAGATTGAATTGACGGCTGCTCAATACTGTTAGGAATTTGCAACGGTTTATTTCTAAAATATGTGCTGTTGATTATCACCCTTAAACTTTTTCGATTACTCCGGCTTTATCGTAAATAGCAAACGCCTGGTCTGATACTTCTTGCTCCATGCCTTCCTTCAAATACAATCCAAAGTCTTTCGTAAACCTGACATTTGTTGTGTTAGTCAGACTTAAAACCACTTCTTTTCCTCCTTCGGATAGTTGTTTTTTGCTTTTCGCGCCTTGTTCTTTCATATACGCAAGTACCAATCCCCTTGCCTCGTTGTTTTCTGTAGAATCTTCTGTTTTTTTAGCTTGTGCCATTTTTTTTACTTTTTAAGTTATAAGTTATCCCCCGAAATTAATCGGGGGATTTTTTATTAAGCCGCCGTAATAAGCGTTTTTACATTCGAAAATGTGTCTTTAACCAGGCCGATTCGAGTGGCTGTTGGAATAATTGTAACAACAAACCGCTCTAAAACGTGTGTCCTGATATTTCTTGACAAACCTGATGCTGTTGTTGCAGCGGCATCTGTACGTCCGTCAGTTTCGAAATACAGCAATTCATTATCCAATCCAACTTTTACGGTTTGAATCAAATCACCTACAATAAAGGAATCTACGGCAATCGTAGGGTCAAGTACCCATCTGATAACACGACCTCCCCAGTACAGACCATAATCTCCTACCAAAGAAATTGCATTTCCGTTCCATAAGTTGTAAGTTCCATCTTCTCCCTTGTCTTGGATCATGTTTCTGTAAGCGATAGGGTTTAGGATAATTGCGTTTGGAACGAATCCAAGGTTCTCCAATTGCGCGATAACGGCACCAATGGCATCGTAATCATTCGGATTGTCGTTGATGGCAAGCGCAGCGTTAGCAGTAAAAGCTGTACCTCCGGCAACAACTGATGCCAGAACTGCGGCCGGAACTTTATCCATTACCAATTCAGCTACCTTTGCTTGCATTCTGTTGGCAATCATAGGATAAAACCTGCGTAATTTTGTAGTAGTGGCCCATTCCGCCGCTACCGGGTCAGCTGATTGTTCCTGAGTGGCGTACGTTAATTTCACAATTGGTTTCAGCGTACATTCCGGGGTAATAGCCGCGTCTCCTGTTACCGTTTCATTAATGACAAGTAATGTAGAGTTATCCAATGGCATTACATCTACCACTTCCATAATAGGCGAATAAGGCTTACGGTATGTCGCAAATCCAATATTCTGAGCCATTACAGTTCTTACTCCGGCTCCTATAGCTTGAGTTGATCCTGCAGCCGGGAATGCTCCGGAACTTACTGCGTCTACCGAAAGAACGTCAGTAGAAATGGTTACTTTTGTGACATCGATTGATACTTTTTCGCTTCCTTTTATGGAGTATTCCCCATCTTTTGCGAGTGCATCGTACTGTTCCTTGAACGAATCCATGAAATCAGGCTTAGACATAACACCTTTGTTTTCTTTCAATTTAGCGAGCGTTTTTCCCTGCTCTTCAATCGTGTCTGACAAATCTTTTGTAGCCGTTTCGACTGCCGTTTTTACGATACCATGAACAGTATCCTGAAGCACTAAGCCCTCTGTTCCTTTGCCTACCGCATCATCAATTAGCGTTTTGATTTGCAATGCATCATGAGCCTCTTTTTCAGCGAAATATTTATCCGCATCCGGCGCGCTCATTGCATCAATCTCTGTTTGTGTTTTCTTTACGAACATTTTTGATTTTTTTAATAGTTAGTTTCTTCTCCTTTTTACTTCTGTTAGAGTGTCTTTTGACGGCTCATTTTTAGGAGTGGCCTCTGCCGGCTCCTCTTTATTGTCTTCCAGGGTTGGAGTTGCGTAATTGCTTCCAAATACGACTGCCGAACCCTCTATTATTTTTGCTTCTGTTACTGCCCAGAAATATCCTTTTTGATCTGCGGCTTCTTTATTTGCAATAACCGGATAATATTTATCCCAGACTTCTTTTTCCTCTTTGTTCCATTCGGCTTCTGAATTTATAGCAAGGTGCATTTGCACATATCGCATCCCAACTGAATGGTTTTTAACCCATTTGTTTTGATACTGGTTAAGCATAAATTCATTCCGTTTTTTTAATATAACACTGTCGAATATTAATGCTTGAGTTTTCCCTTCAAAATTGAGTCCTAGTTTTGTCCAGTCCATTGATTTTACGTATCCTTTTGCATCATCCGCAATAACTTTGTCAAAGCTTTTATCATGTTCCTGCAGATGCAGAAAAGTAGAATTGTCCGATAGCGTTTTTTTCCATATTCCATCAATATGAACATCTCCATGGCTATCTAGCAGATTTGTTGTGTTTATTACAACTTTTACGTTTAATTCGCTTGGATCTGTATCATTTCCGGATTCTGCTTTAGTAACTATACCTTTTTCGGTATGATCATCTGAATAATAAAAACTGATTGAATCGGCTTTTTTTTCCATTGATTTTTTCAAAGAAATAATCTTGGATTTGTTATCAATCAAAGCCTTAAATAATTCGTCTTTTGAATTAAATTCTTTGTTCGGAAATTCTAAAACTTTAATCATTTTTTTTTATAATTTTGTCTTTGTCAATCTTCTCTTGTCGATCTTTTTTCAATTGTTCTTTTTGATCCTTGTCTATTTTTTCTTGAGATTTTTTCATGGTATTATTTTTTTGTCTTTCAGTATTCTTTTATATTGATCAACCGTGATTCCACCATTTTCTAGAATAGTCGTATATTGATTTATAGTTTCAGTATTTGTCTTTTGAATCCTGCTTTCAACTACGCTCATACAATTCAGATGATTAAAACTTACTCTTATATTTCCTTCTTTCGAAAATTCCTGATTTAATGTAATCACCAAGCTTTCTGCTAGCGGGAATATTTCTAATTCTACCAATGATAGTTCGGCAAGTTCCAGATTCTCATATTTAGGATCCTTACCGTAAGGACTCAGTTCTGGGGGGAAATTAAATGCCCCAAACACTGCCAATTTATCTGCTTCAACTTTATCATCAAAATTAACCTCGTTAAGCTGTGCAGATAAATTTACGGCATCTAACCCTTTTGATGCTACTATTATCCTATTATAAAGCCCTCTTGACCCAAGCTTTTCCTCCATTTCCTGCTTCTGCGTCTTAAGCCCAGGAATCTCTTGCTGTATCATCGAATTGAGTCCCTCGTCAACTGAATTAGAATGCGCACTTACTTTTGGCGAAACTATCGTGGTTCCTGAATTATCTATTTGAATAGATTTTGCTACCTGAGAAGTCATTATGTTGTATATCTGGCTTTTCAGCGGCAATATTACAGAATCCCCTTTACCATTAGTTTGTCTAGTTGAGTCATAAAATACAATGCAATCCTCTTTATCAATTGCATGGCACTCATTTTCATATTCAGAATTGATATTTCCATCTTTACCGAATTCTGTATAATCCGGATTTAAAGATATTAATTCCATCGTCTTGAAATTACCTACCGACTCATACCGTTTCCAAACAACTACCCATCCAGATGCTTTTATATAATACGCAAACTCTTTTAAAAATTCTTGACGTGACTGTTTCTTATTTGGCTTATTAAGCTTTTCGATAAGCATATCATTTTCATTATCAGATAAAAATTCTGCTTTTGAGAATGTCTTACAAATTTTTCCTATAACGTCATTTAAAATGAATGTTTGTTTTGACAGTTTTACAAATTTTTCTTCTATTCCGTATTTTGTCGCATTATGAAATCCTATGTCGAAACTGTCGATCTCCATTTTCACGGATTGCCCTGCAATATATGCCCTCCTTTTTTCCGGAGTAAAATATCTTATTGTATCACCTATAAAACTCATTTACATTAAAAATAAATGGCTCTCTCCGAAAATTATGTCGGAAAGAGCCATGTTAATATTTTTTAGGTGCAGCATCTTAAAAAATTCAGTTACGTGCATCTTCACACGTATAATTCAATACAAAAATATGTTTTTTTTTATAAGTTTCGCAATTTTGACTATTTATTTTTATTTTCCTAATTTATCATTGTAAATAATGATCTATAATTAGTGTAAAAATATCTAAGCATTTCAGTAAATGCATCTTCAATATCATCATGCCCATCATCTGCAGTTCCTGTTTTTGGATAAGCCTGGATATGTTTTATCGCTTGATTATATTCGTTTGTGTGATACGGTTTAGACATCGGCGTTAAGAAATAAACAAAAGATGAAAACTGCGCCCATGCAGATATTCTTTGTTGCTTATTCCCTGAACTATAATATCCGTCAACATATACTCCCATTTGTTGCATTAAAGTTACAAAAACAGATCCTTGATTATTTGTTTCTATTTTATTTATCATGCTGCCGTGCATTTCTACTTTTGCTTTTATTTTCCCCGATGTATTATTAGATGGCTCCTGAGTATATATTATATCATATACATAAATCTTAGATTGATTGATTTCGCAGAATATAGTCGCAAAGTAATCAGCGCCGGTATCGGCAACGTCAGTAAATGAAAACCGAATTACTCCGTCTCTATTAGATGGCAAATCAGGAACAAAGTTTAATTTTGAATAAAGCAATGATTCCCCTGTTTCAGTAGCTTGATTAAATTGAATATTATAATCGATGTCTGATATTGGCTTGGAATCTTCGGTAAGTCCCATTTTTTGCTGATGTAAAACTTCCCTATTTAATCTTTTTGGATCTAAAAGTCCATCCACATAATATTTTTCAAGTTCAGGTGGTTGGATATTTTTATATATGTTTTCTGCAGGGAGACATATATGTTTTACAAATCCATTATAAACTTTAAGTGCATTTGTTGAATTGTCAAGGTTTGATAATTTTTGAGATATTCCGATGTAAGGGGTTTTCCTTTTATCTTTTTTACGCGTTTGCAATGCTCTGAATCCAGCTCTTCCTAACTTTGCCTCAGCCGGACTGGTTGCCATCTTGTAGTCCATTGAATCGTCGTCTGAAATAATATGAGCGTGCTTTCCTGTTCCTCCGGCCTTTGTTGTAAATGAATATCTTACACCGCCATTTTTAGATTGATAAAATGTTTTTGCGGAAACCCCATATCTAATCTCTACCTGTGGGAAATATGCTTTATATTTTTCTGAATTGATTATATCCACAGAAGCTTGGGCGAATTCTGTGGCGTTTGATGATGATACGGTATTACTTATAAGGGTTTTCGTATCATCAATAGCCCACATCCAAGCCGGTGCCATTCTGGATGCTATGGTGCTTTTTGAAGTTCCAGGCGGAATATTTACGATTAGATTTATCTGAATGTCATCTATGATTCCATTGTACCATTTTTCATTACTAATGTGAGGCGATCTATTAAAAACATGTTTATCGTACACAAGTTGTATTTCATCACATAAATACTCTATATGCCAATTATCTTCAAATTTATCTTTTATAATTGTGTTCCAAAATTCCTTTACGAATATGTACAATGACCTTTTGCATAATTCAGCAATTACTTCGTTATATTTTGGAATTGGCACGGTTGAAGTCATTTTACCAATCTGGGTTTATATCATGATTACTGTCATAAACAACAAATTCAGCAACTGTTGATTCATTTTCTTTAAACTTTAAATCAATGAAATCCATAACTTCTTTCTTGCTTTTAAAATAGATAGTGGAGTTCCTGGAGATGCTTTTTTTTATAGTTATGTCATTCCAATCACCATATCTTCCAAACAACCAAAATCTTGTTTTTTGTTGTATCTTAAACCTGTTCCCGTTAATGGATAATAAATTAATTATCCTATAAGGATGATTTGCATTGAATTTCATGATGTCGTTTTTATATTATAACCTTCTTTCGTTAATTACGGTTTCCATCCTGTTAGATGTTTCCACAGGGAAATATTACCATAACAGTCGCCTAGGGCTGTGTGTGATGCAGGATTTGGGATGCCAAGCGCCTTCAGTAGGTCTTCCTGCTTATGTGAAACGGCACTGGGCATCTGGTTTCTTGCCATTTTAAGTGTGCATTCAAGCGGAATGCCAACAAATGTTTCTGCATTTCCAAATCTTCCGGTTAAATAATTGATCCTTGGCATGTCAAATATGGCGATATTGTGACCGATTAACTGTTGAATCTTATGTGTGACCACAAAATCATGCAGTGAAGCCATGGCAAATTCTACCGGTACACCTTCATCCATCAGCTTTTCAACAGTCAGACCATTAATTGCCATAGCATCATCTTTATATGAAACTAGTTCAATTCCGCATGGTCTGGTATACGGTTTAATCAGGTGATGATATTCATCCACCACATTCATTGCTGCATCAACTGCAACAATGGCAATTTCACAGACGCCATTTTTGTCTATGCTGAATCCGCCTGTTTCTATGTCGATAAATCCTTTAGTCATAATCCGCTATTTTTTGCCGCCTCTTTCTAATTCTACTTTAGCGATTCTATATTTTTCATTTTCAAATTCCAATTCTTTTTTTCTACTGAAATGATACTCTAATTTTGATTTATCCAAATCAATTTCGGAAACCATTACAGGCAAAGAACCGAAAAGTCGAAGCTTGTTAGATTTTTTGTCTAAAATGATGAATGGCACTATTTAGAAGCTAATGTTAACGCCCCCTCAAATGTGTTTTTAGACTTGTGTTTACGTTCTTTTTGGATTTTAAGTGCCTCTTTGTAGCTTGATGCTTCAACGGTGTTGGTATACTTTACTCCATTGACAATTACTGTGTTTACGTACGTTTTCATAAATTTAAATATTAAAGGTTTTTCATTTGTCTTTTTGTACTCATTTCGGCTTCTGTATAGCCGCAGTTAGTGGCGATGTTATCGTCAACCAATTTTACAGTTTGTTTGTATTCCGCATCTGCGATAGCTTTAACATCAACTTCTAACATCGCTTTGAAATCTCCCTTTCCGCTTATTGTTGCTTTTGGAGTTGTTCCGAAAAAATAACCGTTTTCATTGTAAAAAGCTAATTTTTCAACTTGTGTCATTTTCGGTGTTTTTGAATATTTGCTCATGGTTTCTAATTTTTGTTGTTTCATTTCTACATACAAATGTATAACTTATTTTGTAATAAACAAGTGCTAAAGCAAAATATTTAATTTATTTTGTAAAATAATTTAAAACAGATTGATTTTATTGGGATTTAGGTTGAATGGATATATAGTTACTTAAATTATATCAGGCTTCACATAAGCCTCAGCAATGGCCTGCAATGTTTCAGTTGACATCTTAGACATGTCAATTTCATTATTAATTTCAGTAGTCTTTTGGCGGTTGTCTTTTTCGTATAATCCAAGGTGCTTATTAAGCATATCTATAGACCAGTGCTTTCCATGTAGTTTAAGCTCTATACCATACCTCCCATGCTTAACTGATTCTATAGCCATCTTTTGCTCATCTGTGAGATCATCCCACGGCTTGAATACAAATTGTACTTCTTCCTTGATGAATGTTTCAGTATTTGTTGTACTGACTTTGTTCTTTCCGGTTCCAGTTGTAACAGTTGTATGTCTTGTGACAGGAATTTCAACCGTCTTGTATTCAACATATTCATCGATTCGTGCTTTTCTTAAAATATCCAGGTGACGGATGATTTCTTCCGAATCAATTTCAAATTTTTTGGAAGCTACCTTTTTTGATATGTCCTGAAGTTCTTTTATCCTTGCCGATACCTTAGGACGATTCAAAATCTTTGAAGCTTGTTGCCACTGCGTTTCCGGCTTCATGTTCTTAAAAGAATATCCTGATGCCCTAAATGCTGCTGTTGCATCTGGATTCCTTGCATATTTTTGTGCAAATGCTTCTTCAAATGTTGTTAATACGTTCTTTGCCATGAAGCAAATGTATAAAAACATTGAATAATAAACAGCAAAAAGCCTCATATTTCTACAAGGCTTCCCTAAAATCTAAAAACAATAAACATCATGAGTTACAAATATATGTCTTATTTATATTGAAATTCTATTTTATGAAAAAAATTTAGAGTTTATTATATTGCGGAGTGAGATATTTTCCAACCCTGCGCTTGCAAAAACCAACGCCCATTGCTTTCATTTCCTCTGAGGTTGATGGAAACACAAACTTTTTCGCCATATTTGAAATAATCGAGTAAAATTGTTTTTTCCTTTACAAAGTCTATCGGGATTTTCTGCGGAAATTCCTCTATTGTTTCTACAACCAAAAGTCTTTTTTTAAAATTATTTAAACCTATATTTTCTGTTTTACCTATTAAATGAATGATTCCTGTTATTTGTATATCTTTTTGCATATTTATTTTTTATTATTGTTCGCCGAATAGCTTTTTGTATTGTTCCTCTGTCCCTCCATCGTCTAACCAATCTTTTTTCATCATGGCTTTATCTTCTTCGTCTGGACTTTCGTCATATTCTCCATTAACCACTGCTTTGGCAATTGAAATTAATTTGGGCTCATTGGTCTCTTGTAGCATTTCAACTAGCGCTACTTTCCCACAAACATAGGTAGTGTTTTTAAAATCGTGAAACTCTCCCGCTTGTGCCTGTCTGATAATTTCCATTATAGCGGCGTTTTCCTTGAAATTAGGAACTACCGCCTGAATATCTTTCGGTAAATCTGTTATAGTTGACTTTCCCATTACTGTTCTTCTTTTTTAGGTAGCAATAGATTTGCCACATCTTCTTTTAAAAGTCCGGCTTCATTCATTTTTGCCACAAGCTGAGATGCGAAAAGCAAATCATACCTGTTTGAAAGTTCTTGACCTATTTTTATAGCCTCGGACTTAACTGCATCTATAATTTTTCCTTGCAAAGGGTCTAAAATGCTATTAATCCATTTTTCAGCACGTCCCGCGTCGGTAAAATAAGTATTGGTAGATATTTTTTCTTCAACTAGTTGCTTATATGTTTTTCCATCTCTAACAACTTTAAAGTCAAAAATATTTTTAACGGTTGTTTCAATTTCTTTTTCAAAATCTGTATTTATTAATTGTCTCGCAGACTGCTCTACAACTTCAAAACCTTTGTTTCTAAAATCAGTCATGACTTTAGATTTTACCTCATAGGCAATGGAATCTAATATTTGACTGTTAAAGCTTTGTTCATCATCTTCGGAATACATTTCCGATAAATCTACTTGTACGGTAATTTTCATAATTTACTTTTTAAAATTAAACAATATTATTTTTCATTTCAAATAAAAACAAAACCCTGTCAGCTTCTTTTATTGCCTGCTCCCATTCCGGAGAATTGATAGCCAATCCAATTTTATTAAATGTCGAAAGTGATTTTAATGATTTGTAAATCTGCGCAACGTCAGGAGCGAGGTTTTCCAGTGATTTTTCATTATAGCCGACACTTTCTTCATCTGTCACCGAAATATCGTTTAAATCGTCTGATTTCACTTCTTTTGCAGAAAATTCTTCTTCTGGTTGATATTTCACGAAATCTTCTGTATCTCCGTGATTTTCTGCTAATGTTTCGGCCTGCGCCTTTTGAGCGTCAACTTCTGACGGCACGTGTTCGTCTCCTGTATCTTGTTGATCAAATTGTTCAGATACTTCGATATCTGCTACTTCTTTAGCTTTATTGCTATCAATAAAAAGTCCTATTTCGTGTTTTTCTGCTTCCCATTCGGCATCATCATATCCGACCATTCTATCATGTTCAACAGTTACTTTATTTCCATTCTCGCATAAAAATTCTCTTGCGCCGCCTTTCTGAGTGTCCGAAAATCCCATAGATTCCAATTCCGCGCCCCTGAACTCTAAAATTGCTGTTGTCAAAATCTCGGTCCATTCGTTTGTACTCAATTCGCCCAATGGTTTTTCTCCTTTGTATTTGGTATTGTAATCGAATAGTTTCTCCATACGGGATGATTTCAAGTCAGAAATTCTTTGGAGACGTTGCGCTTCGTCGCGGTCGAACTTCACTTTCAGATCGTCAATTTTCAACTGTAAATCATCTGATAATCTTTCAGTCATAAATTCAAACGCAGATGTGTAATCGTCGGATTGAATGCTGCCCATAAGTTCTGATATTTTTGTCTGAAATTCATTTACAATAGATTCCTTGCTCCGGTAATCAGTAAATTTATTGATGATTTCCTTTAATACATCTTCTGAATCTTCGACTGCTTTTTGAAGCAAATATTTTCGCTTCTCATTTTCCCTGTCTATTTCTTCCTGAATAGCTCTTTCACGCTCTTTATGCGCTTCCAACGCCCCAAGTATAATATTTTCCGGATTTCGGACAATTTCAATCACCTTCTCGATTTCTGCTTTGTGCGTTTTGCTTACAGAAGCCAAAACCGATGAATTATGATCGCGGACATTTTGGAGGGCGTATCTATTGTCGCGGTGTTCCTTCATTAAGGCTTCCGCTTTCTTTACGTCCTCAGGGCTGAGGTCTTTTAGTCTACTGATTCTCGTAACTTCAGCTTTATGCTTTTTCACCAACGCTTCCAGGTTCTTTTTTACCTCCACGAAATCTACGTTTACCAACGTCCCCTCGGAATTCCCGATCAATTCTTTAACTGATTTTCTAGTAACCGAAACCTCTCTAGTGCCGATTACTTTTTCTACTGCTGTTTCTTTCATGTTATTTAATTTTATTTTTTAAATTTGGCTATATCATCATTTTAAGGTTAAATTTCAAAAACAGCTAAAGTCCTTCCGTTTACTATTACAAAGGGGGCGAGTAAACCGTATGAATTAACTTTTACTCGGTATAGTTTTGTTTTTTTAGGCTCTATCCCTGTTACTTCAAAGAAACAATGAATTCCGTCTTGTTTTATAAATATTCCATTATCTTCTGTGCATGGATTCCTTGAGAGTATATAAATATTGCCTTGAATCAGGTCATTTGCTTTTACGGGCGTTATATTTGTCATAATTAAATTTGGTTTTATTTTATTCGTGTTAAATATATTTTATCTAATTTTCTGCATGCAGTAAACTTCCAATTCAGTTTATTTTGTTCAATCCAATATCTCGCAGCCTGCATGACGATTGACCTGTAATATCTACTTACATTTAAAAACTCCTTATAATCACCTATTTCCATAGTTTGAAAATTATATTTTGTTTTAGTTAGCAATCTTCCGGTTCCATCGCTAAAGAATTTATATCGCGACATTTCTTCTTCTGGAATGTCTCTTATATGATTTACTTTTGAATCATATATCGTATAAACCTCATGTCTTATAAATTTATCTTTCATTTTGAATCCCTCATTTCTATTAGAATTAGCATTTTTGCCGCGGCTTTTTTTATATTCATTGCGTTTACAATCAATAAATCCGTGTTTCCATTTTTTTGTCGGTAATCGAAAAACTGCTTTCCTTTCCAAAATGCTTTTTCTACTAAAACATTTTCAGAATCAATGGTGCCAAATTCAAAAGTTTTTAAGTTATATGTAAATAGTTGGCAGTTATTGTGGATTATAGGTTTCATTTAGCTATGTTTCAGCTAAATTACTCATTCTTAATTAATTTTTGGCATTGGAATATTAAACAGCATTATTGCATGTTCTGTTCGTCCTTAATTTTTATATATTATATTTGGAGAAATTTATTTCATACTGTGTTATTTTTCTGTTTTTCTGTTGCTTTTCTGAATATTCTTTTGAAATCCATTGGGTAATTTTACGACATTTTGCTGCAGGAAATCTACTTTTTACCATTATGCCGTTGTCACGAATTAATCCATTCATCGACAAATACATGAAAATTGCCCCGAATGAATTTGGATTACGTGGTGGCATGTACGTTTTTAAAAAGTAATTCTTAAAATCGTCACTTGTAAAAGGCGAGTATCTTTTAGAGCACCAATCTTTTGCTATTTGGTAGATGTTTTCACATGGTTTCATGATATCTTTTTAGATTTAATGATTAGATTCGTAAAAAGCATATGCGAATCCAAGCGGAGTTATCGAACGTGCGTTTTTTGTTGCTAACGACCGTCCCCCGAAGTTTTTCCATATTGGAGATTCTTTAAATTTAGGCTCTAAATATTTTGTTTCCATCGTATTAAAATTTCCCCAAAGCCAAGTTTTTTTATTGTACTGACTATTCTCTGGAACCGGATCGTATCCTGCAAAATCGCAAGGATTAAATTTTTGCTTTGGTTTACCCATCCATGCGTTATGAGTATGAATATCACTCATTGGATTCTCAATCGCAAAGCATTTTAAAACTCGTAAATCATCGAAAAAATCAATAATTTCTTTTGTCTTTTCAACTAATTTCATTCCTAAATCAAATTCTCCTGATGCTTTTCTTTTTTCTTTATGTTTATTCCCGCACAATGCAAACACATCGCATGGCTGCGCCGATAAAACAATCACTTCTGGCATTACTGAATTGTCATTTATTTGATTTTGGTACCAATTTTTATAGTTCCATGTTAAAATGTCAATTCCGTTTTGGATATCGATATTTATTACCGTCCATCCATTTTCGGAATAAGGTCTAGACCAGTTTCCAGTTCTATCAAAAAGGCTTATTAAAATTCTATTTCTCATTTATCTAAAATTTCTTTAATATTCAATTCGTATTGAATTTTTTTAGCGATTAACTCTTTACGAGTAAATTTATATTGCCGATTTGAATCGCTACTTTGGATTAACTTAATTACTTTTTCTTCGCCATATTTTTCAAACAATCCTTTTTTGTATCCTGGTAAATTACCATCCTGTAAAATATTGCATTGGTCACATTGTCCATTGCAATTCGTTTCGTTAAAAATCAATCCTGAATATATCTCACATTTGAAATAATGACCACCGGAAAGTTTGCGTTTTTCATTGCAGCTGATACAAGGTAATCCAGAATCTCGTAACCTGATGTATTCCTGAAATATTGCCCTTGCTTCTTTTTCGAGAGCCTTTAATGATGTTTTGCTGACTTTTCTTATTGGTGTGTTTCTCTGAATTGATTTCAACTTCAAATTAACGGCTTTAAGCGATTGTTTTTCTTTTGACTTGTCAATCTTCGTTTGCTTTGATTTTTCTTGGCATTCGTATTCATAACAAGCATCTTCAAAGGAATTATACCTTTGTTCATATTTTGATTTGCAATATTTACATTTTGCCATTTTTATTTATTATTAAATACTCTTCTTCTATTTTTGTAAACTTAATACTTCCAATCTTAACGCTTCCATTTCCTGTAAAAGTGATTGGGTTTGTTGGTTGGAGAATTCGTGCATACAATTTAAAATAGCCTTTTTTGTAATAATTGGTGTTGTTTTTGGATGGAAATACTCATTTAGGATTTCCTCAGCCGTTTTCACTTCCATATTATTGCTGTGATTAGCTGTGACTTGCTGATTTACGAAGCCATAACCGCTACATCTCCAACATGCAAGGTAATCGGTATTGTTAATCATTCCGAATCCTTTACAGGTAGGGCACTCTATGTGATTTTCTGGACATTTATAACCTAATGTTTTCGGGCCTGTTTCTTTATCCAATACTTCACGGTGATAAACTGAAAATATTTGCTCATTTGTAAGTTCTTTACTTTTAGTGCCGAAATATTTTAAACACAAATCGTCGGCCTCATCTTCCCTAATTGAATATGTCCACGGTTCAATAACTTCTTTTCGATAGATTAAAAGTATTGATTCAGGTCTTATAGGGCATACGGTACCGGCAAAATACTTTACTTGGCAATCGAATTGTATAGGCTCGTTAAGTGAATTCCACCAATCGTTTGCTGCTTGTTGTTCTGTTATTTGTTCTGACATGATTATTTTTTTAAGGTTTTAGTTTTTTTTCTTTGATTCTGTCAAAATAGCAATCTGCGTAATCATTAGAATCACCACATAATCGCCAAATTTTAAATGGCGCGATATAAATCGCAATGAAGTAAGGGTTGTCTTTAAAATTCACGTCCTTGCCTCTACTTACCCAATAATATCCTGTTTCTCTTTCCATAATTAAAGTATTACTGGTTAATAGTTGGGTTAAATAAATGCATAACTGCCGGTATCAACTCCGCAAAATAAAAATAGCCCATATACATGATGATACATTTTATTTATCCTTTTCAGTGTTGTTGTAATCATTTCTTTATTAAGGCTATCATATAAATACAAAGTCCCATCTTTTGATATTTTACCTCCGACCAAATGATTACTGCCTTCGTCAGAAAAACGGACATTTATGAGTATTGGCAAATATTCTATACATTCTCCTGTCGGAAGGTAACTCAAGGCGCTTTGCGGAAGTTTCTTTCCTACATGGTTGTAATACAAAACCTCAATAAAAAATGGGTATCCAGAATCTTGCATCCATTTAGAAAGCTGTCCTATTGAATTTCCGTGTATTTTACTTTGTTCAATCCTTTCTAGAGTAACAAAACCATCACCTA